>Ga0082212_10005967_pt1 | contig 16482 bp, 15 predicted proteins | sample TergutNt197P3_FD_71548 | JGI IMG/M metagenome (GOLD analysis project Ga0082212, IMG submission 71548) | Neocapritermes taracua P3 segment gut microbial communities from Petit-Saut dam, French Guiana - Nt197 P3 | ecosystem: Host-associated > Arthropoda: Insects > Digestive system > Gut ... | reverse complement strand
ACACAAATCTCCTAATCTATGCGCGCGCGTGTTATCATCGAACCTAAACGTCTCAGCAAGGATACTTTTCTGCAAATCCTCCACATTCGCAATATTCTGTCTCAGTAACCCTTCTGCCTTCGCAATTTGAGATAAACCCTTATCCAACTTCGCCACAATCTTCTTCTGATCCTCCAAATTCGGGACAACGATAGAAATTTCATTTAGTGCCGACTGAGTTAAGCTTGGTCGCCCAGAACCAGAATCAAGCGCCCCTAAATCTACGGTCTTCATATGGTAAAATAAATATTTTGGTAATAGTTTAGTCGTATCTATTTCTGTATAGAAAACTGTGTCCACATTCCAAAAAGGCTCGTCAAGATAGAACACATTGGTGATTGTCCCTTTCCTAGGTAGCATGACTGTAGGTTTGTTGTATGAATATTTATTAACATGTCTACCCATAAATCCGCCCGAACCATAGACGGGGACATCGCCAGTATCCAACTGTTTCCAGTCTTTGCCATGTCGTATTTTGCACAAATCGCCAAGTCTCATGGTTTTCATTTTTGCACTCCAAGTTTATCGAAAAAGACTCGGTGTCGAATTCTCGCATCTTTCAGCAATTTATCCCAAGTTATAAACTCGATGCGAAGATTAATGTTCTCATAATTGATGAACCAGCCTTCACCATCTGGCATCATCTTCATATTCTTCACATCTGTTAGCCATTTTTTTACACTATTGTCGGCACTGGCAATGATATACCCATAAAACGGCGTGGTCTCACCGACTTCAATATTTCTCCCATTTGGCTGCTTCAACTTCCCGTCTCGAAACTGATTCGCGTAGCGAATTATTTGATCAACTGGGTCGTCTTCGTCTGTCTTTTTATTGATGAAATCTGTACGATTTGGGCGCTTGAATTCAAATATTGTAACCGGATTATAAGCGTCCTCGTTCTCGCGGTAGGAAACTGGGTAATGAAATGCGGCGATATCTGGGCGATCATCTGATTCGGTAAATGAACTTTTGTCAGAACTAAGGTGTGTCGTAAAGTTCAGTTTTTCGTCAATAATCCATAAATTATGTTCTTCGTAGACAGTATTATCTGAATCTCGCTTAACTGGAAAGATAATACTATGTAGAGTATGTTCCTTCTCGAATTTTTGTTCAGTATCCCACTCCAATGCTTTCTCGAATAAGCCAAGGACAGATTGACGGAATGCCATATACTCCGCGAGATTACTCCTATCGGTTTCGGTTATTTCAGCAACCAATTTTGCAATTTCGTCAGATAGGTTGATGTCTTTTACGTTCACACTATTTGTAATACTCGTGATTTTGGCTTTTCGTGCTGTGTCTTGTTCAAATTTCACTTTATGAAGCTCTACTTCAATATCTAAATCAGACGGGTTGATTTTCATCTTCTCTATATCAAGATGAGGAACATAGTTTTTATACCAAACATTTTCGTTAGCATAACTTTCTATTCGCTTCTTCTTCTCGTTAAATCTTGTAGTAACTTCAGGAGCTAATAAGATTTTCGCTTCCTTCGCCACGGCTTCCTCTATAGTTTTTTTACCTATAGGATAAATCAAGTCTTGATAGTCACCGAATCGAAAGTCACTTCGTTCATTGTTTACATTTATGTCTAGGTAATCTCCATATACATAAAATCGAACAATGTATTTGCGATCCTTATCGTCCTTATCTTTTTTCGTGAAGTCGGTTGCAAATTCTGGAACATAATCTTCCAACTTTACATCGGTTACAACTTTGTTGTTAGCGGTAAGCATAATTCGACTTTTCTGTGTATAGACACCCGATAATTCGAACATTCTGTAATTGAGCGCCTGATCGTCAATGATGATTGCGTCGACACTTTTCGCTTGTATCGCATACGAATCATCGTTTCCGATGAGGTTATTTAGTATTCGCTCTGAGCTGCCATCATGGACGATGATCTTCGGGCAAGTGTAATTATCGCAGACAAAATAGTTTAGTATTTTTTCTAGTATCCTATGAGAAAAGCGGTCAATGTCCTCATTTAGTTCAGCGTCTCCAACGTAATTGGATAAAGTTAGTTTTGCTCCAGTAAGCATTATGCCATCAGCTTCCGTATCCACCTCATTCTCTATGATCTCGTATTTTCGCCCGAAAGAAAAAGTGCGCGTTCTGTGCGCACCGCCTTTTAGATAAGTACTTTCGATTTTTACATCCTTGAAGTACTTAATAAAGAACATACGTCCAAGCCCTTTGCCGCCATCTTTGCTTTTTTGCTGACTGTAGAGTGTATTGAACGAATTGCGGTTATCTTCCGTAAAGCCTATGCCATTATCTTCGATTGTGATCGTTTGGATTTTTGGCTCTTTCGTATCTTTAAGGACATTTTCGCGCTCAATTCGGATATGAATTACGCCATTTTGATTATTTTTCTTTCGCTCGATAGCGTCAATTGAGTTCGTTATTGCCTCAACAATTGCCGTATAGACAGTAGATTTTTTGCCGAAATCTTCCAAATATTTTTCGAGGTAGACTTTTGATCCCTGATTCATACCTCGATCTCTCCCAAAACCTTCGCGATCTCGCCATTGATGCTCTTGATTTCGTCCAAAATTTCTTTGGGTGATTTTAGTTCTTCAGTTTTGATGATGTTCGGATTAGTTACGCCTAGATCAAAAGTTTTTTTGCTAATGTCGGTGATGTTGACAGTCCAGCTATTTTCGCTATCCACCCGAGCCTTATATTTCTCAAGAAAGTCAGACATATCAGCAATAGTTAACGGGGTAGTTTTACCCAACGTACGTTCGAGATTCAGTTGATAATAAAAGATGTCACGAGTCGGCTCTCCTTTCCTGAAAAATAGGACGACAGTTTTCACGCCAGTTGAACTATTCGCCGCGAAAACTCCACTCGGCAAATCGAGAATCGTATGAAGATTAAAGTTTTCCAGAAGCTCTTTGCGAATTGCACCCGTCGCGCCAGTCGGTTCATTCGTGAGAAAAGTGTTCTTGATAACAATGGTCGCCTCACCTCCTATTCGTAGTCGCTTCATGAAATGTTGCATAAATAGGTTCGCTGTCTCACGAGTCTTGACAGTAAAATTACGTTGAACTTCAGCATGCTCGCTCCCGCCAAATGGTGGGTTCGCAAGAATATAATCATAGCGGTCTTTATCTTGGATATCATGAGTATCTTCCGTCAGTGTGTTTGCATGAAACATATTTGGAGATTCGATGCCGTGCAGAATCATATTCATAGTACCGATCAAGTATGGTTCAGGCTTTTTATTTTTTCCGTAAAAAGTATCTTCCTTCAAGAAACGTAGTTCGCTTGGAGTCTTTGCCTTGTCGCGAAGATAAACGTAGCTTTCGGTTAAAAACCCAGCTGATCCAGCTGCGCCATCGTAGATAGTCTTGCCCAACTTTGGATCGACAGCCCGAATCATCGCTTGGATTAATGGGCGCGGCGTGTAAAACTCACCACTTCGCCCGGCTCCGCCAAGTAATTTCAGTCGATCTTCATAAAGAGCCGACAAGTCATCCAGTTCCTCTTGAGTCTTGAACTTGAGCGGATCAATTATATCGAGGATTTCTCGAAGATTACGACCACTTTGAATTTTATTGCCAATTTCAGAGAAAATCTCGCCGATTTTATAGCGAATACTTTTCGGATCTTCAACGGTCTGTTTGAAGGATTTAAGATAGGGAAAAAGTCTACCATTCACAAAGGTCATCAAATCATCCCCTACTAGTTGCTTATTTAGATCTGGTTTGCCGTTCGATAGCTTCGGGCATGCCCAAATATCCCAACTAAACTCTTCCTTAAATATTGGCTCATATTCCTCGTCCTTAAAAACCGCTTCTTCCCGACGAGTGTCTTCGAGATCGTCTAAATATTTCAAAAACAGAATCCATGAAATCTGCGAAATATAATCATTCGCACCGTTTGTGCCCGCATCTTCAAGGAGAATGTTATCAATGCGCTTGAACTGTTGTTGAATACTCATAATTGATTCAATTATACCTTAAAACCACGAAAATTTGATGCGCGTGAAATATTAACGAAAATCTTTCGGCGTATACATTTTAATTGCACAATTATCACTAACGGCGAAGATATATAGATTCAACGTCCTCGCAATTTTGTGAGGAATACGCCTCAGTGCGACTTCGGCGCCTTGTTTTGGCAAACCCAAGCCATATTTGTAAGCGCGATTAATGCGACCGGATTTATCCATACGCGCAACATCCATCCGCGTAATGAGCTGGCCAAGGGCATTGAGCCAGCCTTCGCTGTTGATTTGCTTAGCTGACTTGGCATATGATTTGCCTTTGCACTCAATTATGAAGCGTTCGGAATTGCGCTTGCCGCCGATCATAACTAAATCCGGCCCATGTTCATGGAGTTCCGTCTGTTTAGTTTTCTCAGGATGCCAGTTACCGTTTGTCTTATTTTCCAAAAACAATCTCACTAGATCAGCGACAACCTTCTCCGTTAATTTTACTGCCATGTCTGTATCTTATCATAAATTAAAAAAGTCAAACCTACACGATCTAACACTACCACGGTTCCGTCTGTCAAAAAATACCGGACAGTTCATTTCCTTCAACCCTTTTTATTCATACAATTGCGCATGCGTGCCAATGTCAATAAAAATAGCTAGGTCATCAACCACGATAAATTTAAAGTGTAGTCGGATATCGCCACCGGCGGATATAGAGTATATGTCCACATAGTCACCCTTGAGCTTGTGTAGTCTGAGTTTTTTTGCTGACGGATCTAATAACAGCAAATCAATTGCGCGAAGCGCCTTTTCTTGCTCTTTCAACGATCGTTTTTTCAATAATTTCCGAAACTTTTTTGAGTATTCGATTCGCCTAATCTTCATCGTTGAATTCCTCGGTTTCGAGGAGTCTCCTCAGTCCCTCAACAGCTTCTTCGGCAGGAAAACCAATAGTTTCGCCTCTTTCATACTCTGCACGAGCTTCAGCAATAGCGCTGGCAGCCTCTGGAGTTAACTCATAAGAGATTTTCTTTTCTTTTACGAATTCTTGCAACGCATTCTTGATAATTGAGCTCAAAGAAACACCCAGTGCCTCTGCTATTTCCTGGGCCTCATCTTTTAAGTCGGTAGGGACTTTTGCTGTGACTATTGAAATGTCTTTCATACCCACAGTATAACGTAATAGGTAATACCGTGTCAATACCCAGTATTACCTATTCTTTTAAAAAATTCATAATATACTCCGGAAATCGGTTTTCGTAATGACCAAATGATCAACTAGGGCAATCCCCAGCAATTCACCAGACTCTTTGAGGCGACGGGTAACTTCGCGATCAGCCGAGCTAGGGTCGAGGCTGCCCGACGGATGGTTATGCGCCACGATAATCGACGCAGCGCGGTCGGTGACAGCGTCAGCGAAAACTTCGCGCGGGTGAATCAAGCTCGATGTCAGCGTGCCGATACTAATAGTACGCTTGGCGATCAGGCGATTTGCTCCGTCAAGCGTCAGACAAACGAAATATTCTTGCTTTTTATCCCGGATGTCGGCCAGTTTCTGAGCAGCTTTTTCGGGCGAATCAATTATTGGCGCGTCAGCCGGGGCCAAGTGTCGCTTGGCTAATTCGAATGTCGCCAAAATCACGGCTATTTTGGCCTCACCTAGGCCAGTGACGTCCTCCAGCTTTGTTCGTGGAATGTCTACGCCATATTTATCCAGCAGTTTCTTAATTTCGCGCGAGATTTCCGCAACGTCATGTCCGCCAACGCCTGAACCAGTAATCGCCATCAATAGCTCCAGATCAGATAACGCACCGGCACCTTTTGCCTTCATTTTCTCTCGCGGTCGATCAAGAGGATTTTTGTCTCGCAGCTTCATGCAGCGATCCTATAACAAAACAAATCCAGAAAAAAGCACAACCTCATTACAAAAAAACATCGTACTCATGCTTTCATCTCGACGCCCGATAGTATAAACACATGATATAATAATTTTAGAAACCAAGGAGGTACCATGATGGCCAAGAAAAGCCAAGAATCGGTGGGCAGCGAAAAAACCAAATCTAATCCCAAAGAAGAAGGCAAAAAACAGGCCCTCGAGTTGGCGCTCGCGCAAATCACCAAGCAATTTGGCGACGGCAGTATCATGAAACTTGGCGAACAGAGCAAAATCGACGTCGAGCTCCTCTCTTCCGGCTCGCTTTCTCTCGACCTCGCCCTCGGCGGCGGCTACCCCAAGGGCCGCATCATCGAAATCTACGGCCCCGAATCTTCCGGCAAAACCACCCTCGCTCTCCACGCCCTTGCCGAGCTCCAAAAACAAGGTGGCCAAGCGGCGTTCATCGACGCAGAACATGCCTTTGACCCTGCATACGCCAAGAAAATCGGCGTTGACACCGTAAATCTTCTCTTCTCCCAGCCCGACAACGGCGAACAGGCCCTAGAAATCTGCGAAACCCTAGTGCGCTCCGGTGCCGTCGACCTCATCGTGGTCGACTCCGTGGCAGCATTAGTCCCCCAGGCCGAAATCGACGGCGACATGGGTGACTCCCAAATGGGTCTTCAAGCCCGCCTCATGTCCCAAGCCATGCGCAAACTCACCGGCATTATCAGCAAAAGTAAAGCCACCGTCATCTTTATCAATCAAATCCGCATGAAAATCGGCGTCATGTTTGGCAACCCAGAGACCACCACCGGCGGCAACGCTCTCAAGTTTTATTCCTCCGTTCGCGTAGATATTCGTCGTATTGGCCAGATCAAAGATGGTGACGCCATCTCTGGCAACCGCACCAAAATCAAAGTCGTCAAAAACAAAATCGCCGCACCATTCCGTACCGCCGAATTCGACATTATGTACAACGAAGGCATCAGCAAAACCGGCGACGTCCTCGACCTCGCCGTCCAATATGACATTTTAGAAAAGTCCGGCGCTTTCATCAAATACGATGACGAAACCATCGGCCAGGGCAGGGAAGCGGTCAAAAAACTCCTCCGCGAAAAACCCGCACTGCTCGCCGAACTCGAAAAAGCCGTCCGCACCAAAGCCGCCGCCGCCGAAGTTTGAGACAAAATATAAGGGCAGCCGTGAAACTAAACTGGCTGCCCATAAAGATCTCGTTAATTACGCAGATATGGTTAAGGTTGGTATTAGTGCGTTATCCGGTACCGTGTACTGGGTACCATTTTCCGAGAACCTTATAATAGTCATACTACTATTAGGTTTCCAGACCACCTCGCACTCACACCCGATTTCGGTTCCCCCTGCGATTGCTCCCGCTACTTCCATCGCGGAAGTATACGACGCATCACAGAGAACCTCTCCGCTGGTACGGGAAACTACATCCCCATAAGAGAGCAGTATTCCATCAACTTTCTTCAAATAAACCGACAAACGCATCAGTATAACGCGCTCTCCGGTCACTCTCAGATCCAAGCTCATTGTGTCACCTCCTCTGCTGATGTTTTGAGCCCTTCCGAGTATGCTATAATTTTACCATAAAACCATGAAAACAACAAGCATTAACCCAAACTTACACCAAATCACCTCTATTACCCATCAGATCAAGAATCCCAATCGCGTCAATATATTTATCGATGGCAAGTATTCTTTTTCGCTCGACATCTCCCAGCTCGTTGACTTCAAGCTCAAAGTCGGCCAAAACCTCGACCAATCCAAGCTAGACGACCTCAAGCACGCCTCGGACTTCGGCAAACTTTACCAACGTACCCTTGAATGGGTCCTCACTCGCCCCCGCAGCGTCCAAGAAACCCGTGACTACCTTCGCCGCAAGCAGTTTGAAAAAAGCCGTCCAAACACACGATCCGACAAGTTATCTGCGGAGATTCTAGAACGACTTATCTCAAAAGGCTATCTTGATGACGAAAAATTCGCCAAATTTTGGGTCGAGAATCGTTTTACCAAAAAAGGCGTCAGTAAGAAACGCCTAGAACTCGAACTACGCAAAAAAGGCATTTCCAGCCAAATTATCACTCAAGTTCTCATCGAAACCAACCGCAACGATACCGCAGAAATCACCAAAATCATCACAAAAAAACGCGCCAAATACGCCAGCGACCCTCAAAAGCTTATTCAGTATCTGGTTCGTCAGGGTTTTGACTACGAATCTGCGAAAACTGCGGTTCTCGAAACGGATTCACAAAATTCGGCTTAAAATCCTTCGCCCTTTCCTCTACGGAAACATTTTTTTTCTCATTTTTCACCACCACCTTGTAGTCATCAACTTCCACAATTTGCGAACGATTTATCGTTAATTCTGGATCAACCAACGATTTCAGAGTTGGACGACGCACGATCAGCTGGTAAATCATAAAACTCTCCGTATCAACCGTATAGTCCGAAACTTTCCCCAAATTATTGTCGTTTTCAGTCACCACTTTTAGCCCAACCAGTCCAAAATTTAAAGTCATAACTTTGTCCATCCGCACCACATCTTCTCGGTTCACGAACTCATCAACCGAATCCACGATCATCCCCTGAGGTGCGAATTCACGCACACTGCTGATATCCAAAATATCACCAACTTCATCACGGATCAATGATCCACTTAGCGTATATCCAAGAATCTTTAATCCTTCCGGATCGATAATCGGTTCAACCGTGCGCGCAATTTCCCCACCCACGTGTAAACTTAGCACCGGATACCCCAAAAGTTTCGAGCCGACCACTAACATTGTATAATAATATCACATATGCATAAGATTTTGGCAATTTCTGGTGGCGTTGACTCAGTGTCCATGTTGCACATAATGCGGCACGACCCCACCGTGATTGTGGCACATTTCAATCACGGCATCCGCGAAAACTCTGACGCCGACGAAGCTTTCGTCCAAGAACTCGCAAAAATTTATCAGCTGCCTTTCGTATCTAAAAAAGAAAACCTCGGCTGGAATTGTTCCGAGTCTCACGCCCGCGAGCGTCGATACGGTTTTCTAAAAGAAGTTTGCCAGAAGCACCATGGCAAAATCTACACTGCCCACCACCAAGATGACCTTATCGAGACCATCGCCATCAATATCTTACGCGGTACTGGTTGGCGTGGGCTTATTCCATTTGGCAACACCGAAATTCACCGCCCGCTCGTTAATACCACTAAGAACGACATTCGCCAATATGCCGCACAGCACAATCTCATTTTCCGTCACGACGCCTCCAACACCGATGATCAATACCTACGCAACCGCCTTCGCTGCCAACTCGATAAGCTTAGCTCCGAGCAAAAACATCGCTTAATCCATCTCTATTATCAACAAAAATCCCTCAAATCATCTGTTGTTCAAGCTTTGCAGGACATCTTGCCAAACGACAATATCTATCAGCGTAATTGGTTCATAAATCTCGACGATGCCGTCGCTATCGAAATTCTTCGCGCTGGTCTTGCCAAAGTCAATCACACCGCTACTCGCCCTCAACTTGTCGACTTTCTCTCCGCCATTCGCAGCTACGGCACCAACAAAAAATTCAATCTCGGCAACGGATATCTAGTCACCATGGGTAGAAAAAATTTCCAAATCATGCTATAATCGTACTGCATGAAATTTCGTAACGAGAAAATAGACGTCTCGATTTTTGCCCTTGGTCTCATAATCGTTGGTCTGATTTTCTCTATTACCATGAAAACCTTACCTTTATTTGCTGATAGTGACGAAAACATCACCAACACCATCCAGACCGGCCAACATTTTGTGACCATTTACGACAACGGCACGGATACGACTTTGACTTTAAAAACTGACGCTAGCACGGTAGAGGACGTTCTAGAAAGAGCAAATATCCAGATTGATATTACAGATATTATTGAACCCAACACCAGCGAAGTCATTGTTTCAGAAAACTTCCGCATTAACATCTATCGCGCCAAACCAGCAATCGTTATTGATGGCATTAAGCAATACAAAATCATGACTGCTGCTTCTGCTCCCGTCGACGTCGCCAAAGACGCTGGCATCACACTGCTTGAGGCAGATGTTGTAAAAATTACAACATTAAATAATTTCCTCGAAGCTGGTTTGCCATTCGCCTATACTGTTATTCGCGCCAAAACCATCGACTTCAATTTTTACGGTCAAGCCTTGACTATCCGCACCGGCGCTGACACAGTAGAAGCATTTCTCGCTGAGCGCAACATCACCATCACCTCGTCAGATTGGCTTTCTCAGCCACTCGATACCAAAATCGAAAACGGACTTTTGCTTGAACTTTATGCCCAAGGCAAAAACACCATTACTATCGACGAAGAAGTCGCTTTCTCGGAACAATTCACGCACGATTATTCGTTTAATCTCGGCTATCATGCCATCACCAAGGCCGGTGAAACCGGACTGAAAACTGTCACCTATGAAGTCGAAATGCAAGACGGCAAGGAAATTTCTCGTACACACATTTCAGAAATAATCACCAAAGAACCTATCACCCAGCAAGTCACCCTCGGCGCTCGTTCTATCGCCATGAAACCACTCACCAAACAAATGGGTCGCAACCGCTACACCACCAATACCGGGATCCTCCGCGAAGAGACCTATTACAATCTCAATATGAAAGCCGTCATGCAACATTGTGGCAGCGGTGGATATTACACTGTGCGCGAAACTGACGGCGTGAAAGTCGACAAAGACGGTTACGTAATAGTTGCCGCACATCTCGGCCGCTATCCCAGATGTAGTGTGGTCGAAACCAGCCTAGGCCTCGGCAAAGTTTACGATACCGGCTCTTTCGCTCACGGCAATCCAGAACAATTTGACATTGCTACTAACTGGTAAAGAATAATGCCGAAAAACAAAAAATCCCTCGGTCAAAATTGGCTTCATGACCGAGACACTCTACTCGAAATAGCCAAACTTGCCTCTGGCACTTCAGACATAGTTCTAGAAATTGGCCCTGGCCTCGGAACTTTGACCAGCGCCTTATTCAAATATTTTGACCAAATTATCGCCATCGAATTCGATGAGAGTCTCGCCGCCAACTTGCCCAAATCTTTCCCGGGCAAAAACCTCAAAACCATCCATGCCGACATCCTCGATTATGATCTTGGATCCCTTCCCAAAAATTACGCCGTTGCCGGCAATATTCCCTACTACATCACGTCCCCTATTGTTCAAAAGTTCCTCCACGCCAATAACTCCCCTAGCAAAATTACCCTCCTCGTTCAAAAAGAAGTCGCCGAACGTCTTGCGGCCGGACAGGGCAAATATTCTATTCTAGGCCTATCAGCCCAAATCTACGCCGAAGTCTCTCTTGGTCCAGTTATCAAGCGCGATCTATTCACTCCTTCACCCAAAGTTAACAGCCAAGTTATCATACTCAAACCGAGGCCAAAACCTCTCGCTACCGAGCAAACTATGGCACTGATCAAATTAGGATTCTCAAATCCTCGCAAAAAACTCGTTTCCAATTTGTCCATGACCCTGCAGCTTCCCCGCGAGCGTCTCCACAATATTTTTAACGAAATTGACCTGCCCGAGCAAGTTCGACCAGCCAATTTATCGATCGATGACTGGATAGAACTTGAAACTTTTTTACATAAGCATTAAAATATACTCCAAGACAACTAAAAGAATAAATCTAACGGAGAAAATACAATGAATCCAGATGAACAAAAAACCAATCCTAGCCCAGATCCAACTGGCGCCCCAACGCCCGCTCCGTCTGTCCCCACACCGGGACCATCCGCTCCGAGTATGTCTCCGACAGAGCCACCCACCAGCTTTGACAAAACCCCGGAAGACACAACTTTCACACCTATAACTACAGCGGCAGATGAACCTACTCCCTCTATAGGAACTACTCCAGAAGAACCAGCTCCAATTACAAGCGGAACACCATCGACTGAGACTACCAACTCCGAGGGGAATTCACCTATGCCGGACGCCGCTTCACTTGATACGCCTCCAGCCAACGGCTCTACTCCGGAAACCGCTCCAAACCCGGTCATCGCATCACCTAAAAAAATGAACGTTACCACTATCGCATTGATCGTTGTCGCTGTTCTTGCTGTGGTTGGCATAGCAGCATTGTTCATCATTCAGAGCATGGACTAATTCGTATTTTTTCAGAAATATGGTAGAATAAATATATGACAAAAGCATATATCGCTACCGCTATTCCCTATGTTAACGGCGCACCACACGTTGGACACGCCATGGATTACCTTATCGCCGACGTCTATCGTCGCTTTTTGCTCGCACAAGGTGAAAAAGTGCGCTTCCAAGCTGGCACCGACGAATATGGTGGCAAAATATTCAAAAAAGCCACCGCAGAAGGCATTTCCGCACAACAGCTTGTTGACCAGAACACCGCTAAATTCAAAGATTTCATCCATCGTCTTGGCGTAGAGTATACCGACTTTGTCCGTACTACCGACAAGGACCATATCCGTCGTTGCCAAGCCATCTGGCAAAAACTCGAACCGTATATTTACAAAGGCACCTATGAAGGCTGGTATTGTGAAGGTTGCGAAGGTTTTGTCACGCAAACCGAATATGAACAGTACGGTGGTATTTGTCCTGACCATCAAAAACCTTTCATCAAACTTAGCGAAGAGAATTATTATCTGCGCACTTCTGATTTTAAGGAGCGCGTCAAAGTCGCTATCGAAACTGACGAAATGCGTATTGTTCCCGAATTTCGTAAAAAAGAATTCATTAATCTTTTAAATGACATGGCTGACGTCTCGATTTCCCGTCCCGTCAAACAACTTTCTTGGGGTGTACCAGTACCGGGCGATGACACGCAAGTCATGTACGTCTGGATGGATGCGCTCACCAATTACATCACAGTGCTTGGCTATCCCGAAAATGATATTTCTGACTGGTGGCCAGCTGCCCTCCAAGTTGTCGGCAAAGACATCGCACGCTTCCATATTGGCATTTGGCCGTCGATTTTGCTAGGTCTTGGCTTGCCATTACCCAAAACTCTTGTTGTCCATGGCCACATCACGGTAGACGGTGCCAAAATGTCCAAATCCGTTGGCAACGTTATCGACCCCATAGAAATTTTAGATAAGCACGGCACCGAACCCTTCCGTTATTATTTTTTGCGTCACGTTCCTACTACCGAAGATGCCGATTTTAGTTGGGATAAGTTTGAGTCTGCTTATAACGAACTAGCAAATGATTTGGGCAACCTCGCCCAACGCCTTAGCGTCATGTGTCAAAAGTACGATATAACTCCACAAAGTTCAAGCGCAGGTCAAACCTCCGACAACAGATACAGCAAGTACGATGGGCTGATGCGAAATTTTGAATTTTCGCTCGCCTTTGATTACGCTTGGACGCAGGTCCAGGCTATCAATAAAGCTATTGATGACTCAAAGCCCTGGGAAATTGCAAAAAGCGGCGACAAAGCAAAACTCCAGTTAACTATTAACGGTCTAGTTAAAGATCTACTTTTTGCCGCTGAACTTCTCGCACCCTTCCTCCCCTCAACTAGTCGCCAAATAAGCGATATCTTCACATCAGCCAAAATCGTACCCCCTGCCTCTCCACTATTCCCCAAAACCTAAAACTATCTCAACCAATATTGCCTGCCACTCAGCAAATCATAGTTAATAAGTTCGTACTCTAATAAAGACTTAGTTACGGGAGGCGTTTGTATGTCAAACCACGCATGAGTCAGAATTGGCGTCTCGACACAAACTATGTCAAGCAAATAATACAACTTCGGCTTCTGCGCAGAGAGCAAATTAAACATCGTATTATTTAAACAGTTTGGCGTTATAGTCGGCAGTTCTTTTGAACCGGCAAAGTCCATCCCGAAATTAGTATAAACAAAGTACGGCACCAATCTCGTCAAATCCCGCACTTCCTTAATCTCGCTACTATTGGTTTGCTCAAATATACCCGCCGCATGATCGCCGAAGAACAAAACGGCCACTTTTTTCTCTGACTCATTCAACTTTTCTAAAAATTCCCCTAAATATTTATCAGAATTGTGCAACATCTGGTAATATACTTCAATCTCCTTCCTCCGGCCTTCTTCCAGATCCATGTTCGTGACCGTAAAATCAGTCCGATCGTAAGTATCAGGATTATACGGTAAATGATTTTGCATAGTAACAAGAGCAATCAATTGATTCTGATCCGAACTTTTTAGCACATCTAACGCTTGCAAATAAGCCGATCGATCATTTATATATTCGGACTTTCCTTCTTTTTCACCGTAATTCATCTCGAGCTCAGTTATAAACGTATCAAATCCAAAACGTTTCATAGCAATGTTTCGTTTATACATTGACCCATTAAACGGATGAATCGCCGTAGTTTTATAGCCTTTTGTTTTTAAAAAGGACGCCACCGACGGCATTTCGGGAGTCCGAGGTATCAGATCCGTATAAGGCACTGTATTTGCCCAATAGTTAGTCAACCCAGTCAAAGATTCAAACTCAATGTTTGCTGTCCCGCCGCCATAATCCGTCGAATACATAAACCCGTTCGGGTAATTAGCCTGCACTCTGCGCCAAGTTGGCAGAACCTCACCGCCTTCAAATGGATAAAAATCTCTGAAGTTGTAGCCGCCATAAGAAATCGTCGGATCAAAGAACGATTCGTTCAAAATTATAATCACATTTATGTCTTCTTCGCCAAGATCTATCCTTGAGACGTCTTCTTTTTCTGCCTTTATTCTGTATTTTTCTGCTATTTCTGCCATCCTTTCTTCGCTGTACCCGTATGGTTCCGCCAGTTGAAATCTACTCATATTGTACAAAAAGCCCAGAATAAAGCCGTTGTAATCATAATTCCGCACCTGATTCCAGGCCACCAACTGTGTATTTAGCCAAGGAATATCCTCGTATCTTTGTCCGCTATGATTGCGCACGAAGTCTGTCAGGTTCAAAAACAATACAGTCGACAGCACAATCATTATCACGCGGCTCGCTATCCCCCATCTCTGCCACCAATTCTTACTGGTAGCACGCTGCTTCTTTAGATCAAACTTTTTGGCTATCCACCAATTCCCCAGAAAAGTTAAAAAGAACACCAGTACAACAGCTGTTATCATTCGCACCAAAGCGCCCACGTTTATGAACTTTACCAAACTTGCCGTCTCGCTAGCCAAAGCAAAATCTTCCGGTAACAACGGAAAGCCGCGCACGTTGTATTTGTTGATATGGACATATGTCAATGCAATAATAAATGCCCACATTATACCTACAGCCACCACTGGTCGACGCGTCAACCCGGTCAAGAATACTAGCATCAAGAGCATCAGTAGTACGCTGTACCAAAAAACCGCCGCCCGTTCCCATACGAAAACCCAAGTTGCGTCAACGTTATTTATAAAGTAACGATACTGCAAAAACCAAGTCAACATTGCAGCAGCAATCACTATAAAAATGACCGAAAATAGTATATATTTTTCGCGCAAACCAAAATTAAGCTTCTTTAGCTTAGAAAACATTACTTTCATAGTATACCATATTTTCTGGTAAGCTCATGCTTGCTTGTCTGCTATAGATTATTAAAATTCGTGCCATGCGTCATATTTTATTCCGTCAGATTCACCCCTCTTTTATTCTCGTCGCACTCTCAGTTGGCATTATTATTGGGGTCATCTTGGGGTTCGCTTTTGATCTTTGGATGTTTTGCTCACCGGTATGGCTAGCAGTGACCATCATCCTGCTAATTATTAATTTCTGTTTTTCCCGCGCCGCTTTTTTATGTCTTGCCCTTTTCGCCGGTATCATCATCGGCGCCTTCCGTATTTCTATAGACATTGGCGACCGCGAGTATATATCGCAATTCATTGGTCAAGAAATTCAAGTTTCGGGCACCGTCTTTGAAGATCCCGAAGCCGACGGTAGCACTGCCACTCTTCGCATTGGCAATTTGGTTTTTGGCGACCCTGATCACCAAAAACCAGTCAACGGCAGCTTATACATCAAGCTCCGCGACCAAGAAAACCTTGAGCGTTCCGCCAGAGTCACCTTAACTGGCAAATTATCTGACGGATTTGGCTCATTTGCCGGCTCCATGTACAGACCCAAACTCATCGAAATTTCCATCCCTGACCCTCCCGATCTTGCTCTACGATTTCGCAATTACTTTGCCGATCTTGTCAAAAAATTTATTCCCGAACCCGAAGTCGACTTATCACTCGGCTATCTCTTAGGGCAGAGAAGGACACTGCCCGCAGACCTACTCGACACCATGAAAATCGTTGGGCTCACTCATGTTATTGTCGCCTCTGGCTACAACCTTTCAATTTTAGTGCGCTTTTCTCGTCGCGCTTTCAAACGTGTTTCTCGTTTTGCAGCCTTGTTCTCCGGCATGTTGCTGATTATCTCATTCACATTAGTCACCGGCTTTTCACCCAGCATGGCGCGCGCCGGACTCGTCTCGAGCTTGTCGCTCCTAGCTTGGTTTTTTGGCCGTAAATTTCACCCCGTTAAGCTGCTACTCTTTGTCGCCAGCATCACGCTCCTACTCAACCCGTTCTATATCCAAGACCTCGGCTGGATGCTTTCTTTCCTATCATTTATCGG
>Ga0082212_10005966_pt1 | contig 16484 bp, 20 predicted proteins | sample TergutNt197P3_FD_71548 | JGI IMG/M metagenome (GOLD analysis project Ga0082212, IMG submission 71548) | Neocapritermes taracua P3 segment gut microbial communities from Petit-Saut dam, French Guiana - Nt197 P3 | ecosystem: Host-associated > Arthropoda: Insects > Digestive system > Gut ... | reverse complement strand
AATTTTGAACACATTGTTAAACTCAAAACAAAAGTAATGACAGGGCATGTTAACGCGTTGAGAGGCTATCGGGCCGTAGAAATATGCACACCACTGGAGGTAAATGATTATGAGGACTCCTAACACAATTGAAGATGAAATTAATAAGAGCCGGCTACGAATTTATGAGGAAACAAGAAAGATGACCATTGATGAGCGAGTAGCGTGGGTAAACCGCATTGGCGAAGCCGCAGCCAAAGAGTATGGCTTCAGAATTGTTGCCAGTGCAAAAGTTGAATAGTCTAAAGCTAATACATCAGCATTTCTACTCCCAATGTGCTGCCGGTGTCATTGGATGATTGTAAATGCAGAAATTCAAGGAACATTATTCTTTTCTAAAACAACAAGGGTGGCCTATGCCACTCTCGCCAATGTAAAGCTCGCACTTTACGGTAGCGAAACTCCGTATCGTTATAATACTCCTACAACGCACCATGTCAACTATTTTTAACCCCTTGTTTTATGCCTAAATCCCCCGCACTAACTTTATTCCACGTATGTAAATATTGTTTACAATGCGGTGAGTTTGTGGTATGTTTGTAGTGAGGTGATTAAAGTGGCTAATAACACAACTTACAACATCCGTATTGATTCTCGAATTAAAAAAGAAGCAGATGCACTTTATAAAGGCATGGGTATGTCTCTTTCGTCGGCTGTGAATCTATTTCTTACACAGTCTGTTATACAAAGACGGCTTCCTATTGACGATGTAATTGCCGAGCCTCTTGGCGAACCACCCGCTACTGATGAATACAACTCCTTTGATACTTGGGAACAAGCAAAGGCGTGGTTGAATGCTTAAACCAGAATTATCCAACCAGTTTAAGAGAGACTATGATTTGCTGATTCGTCGAGGCTATGACATCACAAAGCTCGACGGGGTTGTTTTGTTACTACTAAAGCAAACACCACTTGAACCATGGCATCGTGACCACCCTCTCAAAGGGAAATGGCGTGGCTATCGTGGTTGTCATGTTGCTGATGATTGGGTACTTGTGTACAAGATTGACGGAGGCAGGTTAAAACTCATGCTTTCTCGTACCGGAACACACGTTGATATATACGGACAATAGCCAATCAGACCGATACGAATAGATGTTGGGATCATGCAACATATTGACATATGAAGCGCTTTCGTGAGCGTCATGTCGGCGGTTCAGGCTTAAGCCCACGACTTTGGCAGACGCTTGCTTTATGCCTAAATTTCCTGCACTAACTTTCCACCAAGCCATTCTGTATTTGCTTTGACATGTACCCTCAAAGCTGGTAACTTTTAGCATTCAGAAACGCTGTATAACTTATGACTAGTATCATCACTATTGCCGCCGTTTTCGTTGGGGGTTTGCTTTGTGGCGCTTTCGTTGTCTGGCTGAATGCGCGATTGCGCAGGAAGCAGCAGGCACCCGCAGCGCAGCAGGCACCCGTTACGCAACCGGATGCCAGCGTTCAGGCAGGTCAGGCACTATATAATGCACCTGTGTTTCGTCTTCGCTTTGTAATTGCCCCTATTGTACTTGCGGCACTGTGTCTTATTGCGGTTGTGTCATTTTATGCTTCGTTGGGCTCACCGCTCGCTTACCGCTTTGATGCCGCAGGTGAGGCGCGCAACGTAATGAACAAAAATGCCTTTGTTGTCATTATGGTTGTGGCACAGGCTATTGGTGCTCTCATTGCCTGGGGTTTGGCAAATATCATAATCAAGATGGGGCATAGCGCATTTAAGACCAGCGATCCTCAGTTCAGGCTGGACGGCTTCATTACCCTGATGAGTAACATGATTTTGCTGCCACAGTTTATTTTGGCATATGTGATGCTGGATGCATTTATTTACAGCGTATGGCAGCGCCATTTCATTCCGGCAACCTCTTTTACGATTGGCGCTATCATAATTGGCAGCGGCATAATATTTGTGGCTTTTGTTTTATTACTAACGCAGGCACGCAGGGCGTTCAACAAGCAGTAAGGAGTGTGACAATTGGCTGAGCAATCGAGCAAAATGGAAAAACTGGTTTCGTTATGTAAACGGCGCGGCTTTATTTTCCCGTCAAGTGAAATCTATGGCGGATTGTCGTCCTGTTGGGATTATGGTCCGCTGGGCGTTGATATGAAACGCAACATCAAGAATGCCTGGTGGCATACCATTGTGCAGAGCCGTGATGATGTTGTCGGAATTGATACGTCCATTCTTATGCACCCGCGCGTGTGGGAGGCGTCAGGGCATATTTCGGGTTTTTCGGATCCTTTGGTTGAGTGCAAGAAATGCAATTTGCGCTTCCGTGCCGATGAGTTAAAAGAGCAGAAATGCACCGTGTGCGGCAGTCCTCTTTCCGAGCCGCGCCAGTTCAATTTGATGTTCAAGACCTTTATGGGACCTGTTGAAGATGCTGCCGCCGTGGTCTATATGCGCCCGGAGACGGCACAGGGAATATTCGTCAATTTTGAGAACGTGATGACATCTACCCGCAAGAAACTCCCACTTGGCATTGCGCAGCAGGGAAAAAGCTTCCGCAATGAAATCACCACGGGCAACCTAATTTTCCGCTCGCGTGAGTTCGAGCAGATGGAACTGGAGTTCTTTGTAAAGCCCGGCACGGATATGGAATGGTTTGACTATTGGGTAAATGCCCGCCTTGAGTGGTATAAAAAGCTTGGTATTAAGCCTGAAAACCTGCGCCTGCGCCCGCATCCGAAAGAGGATTTGGCGCATTATGCGCGCTGCTGCACCGACGTGGAGTATCATTTCCCATGGAACTGGGGCGAGCTGGAAGGCATCGCCAACAGAGGCGATTTCGACCTAAAACAACACTCCAAGTTCTCAGGCAAGGGGCTGTCCTATTTTGATGAGGATACCAAGGAAACCATTGTGCCATGTGTCATCGAGCCCTCAGCCGGCGTAGACCGTTCCATGCTGGCCTTTTTGGCGGATGCCTATGATGAGGAGCAGGACAAGGACGAAATACGTGTTGTGCTGCGTCTGCATCCGATGATCGCTCCTGTCAAGGTTGCTGTGCTGCCGCTTTCCAAGAAGGAAACGCTGGCACCGATGGCACGGCAGATTTACAGCGAGTTGCGACAGATTTGGGCTACGGCTTATGATGATTCCCAAAGCATTGGGCGGCGCTATCGTCGTCAGGATGAAACCGGAACGCCTTACTGTGTCACCGTTGATTTCCAGTCTCTTGAGGACAATGCTGTGACCATTCGTGAGCGTGACAGCATGCAGCAGGAACGCGTGCCAGTTGCTGAGTTAAAGGCACTTCTTGCCGCGAGGCTGGCATTATAGGTTTGCCTGAGAAATATAAGTTTGTCTGAGAACAAGTAAATGAAGCTTATTCATTTCGCAGATTTGCACCTAGGTGTGGAAACGTACGGGAGCATCAGTTCCGAAAGCGGCGTTTCTTCGCGGCTGAATGACTTCTTGCTTTCCTTTGATGTCATGGTGGACTTCGCCGTGCATGAAAAAGTGGATTTGGTGTTGTTCTGCGGGGATGCCTACAAAAGCCGCTCCCCGTCACAAACGCAGCAGCGCGAGTTCGCCCGGCGCATCAAGCGACTGTCCGATGCCGGTGTGGTAGTTCTCCTGCTTGCCGGAAATCATGACATGCCCAATACGGCAGAACGCGCCACAACCACAGAAATATTTGATACGCTGAGAATACCGGGCGTTTATGTGGCTAATAAGCCGCAGCTGTGCCGCATACCGACCGCATCCGGTGGCATACAAGTCGTCGCTATACCTTGGCTCAGGCGCTCCTCTGTGGCGGCGCGTGAGGATATGCGCGGGCTTGATTTTGCTCAAATCAACGAGAAGATGTCGCAAATTCTCACAGGCATAATCGATGACCTTGCCGCAAAACTTGAACCAAACGTCCCTGCCGTGCTGGCAACGCATGCTTGGGTGCAGGGGGCGAGCACAAGTTCCGAGAGCAATATGAGCATAGGGGGCGAGCACACACTGCTTGTAAGTTCAATTGCCCGTCCTGTTTTTGATTATGTGGCGCTGGGGCATATACACCGGCATCAGGTGCTAAATGAGTTTCCGCCGGTCGTTTATAGCGGCTCGCTTGAGCGCCTTGATTTCGGCGATGAAAAGGATGAAAAGGGATTTTATCTTGTTGAAATAAGCGCTCATACTCAAAAACGCGACACCACCTTTGCCTTCCACAGCGTCTCAGGGAGGCGTTTTGTCACCATCAAGGCCGGCATTTCAGCGGATGACCTCGCACCAACAGAAAATGTACTGCAGATACTGCAAAACGCGGCTGAGGATATTGTGGGCAATATCGTGCGTTTGGAACTTACCATGCCGCAGGAATGCCTAGGGCGCGTAGATGAGCCAAGGCTGCGCCAGATAGTACAGTCTCAGCTTAAGGCATCTTACTTCGATATATCACGCAACGTAATCCGCGAGGCTAGACCCAGACTGGGTGGGGCTACAGCCGAGGCACTCACACCGCTTCAGGCGCTGGAAACATACCTGCGGCTTAAGGGTGATAACTACACCCCTGCCACCGCCGCAAAGCTGGCGCAGTTGGGTCGGGAAATTATCACGCAGGTCGAGGTGGAGTAGCACTGTGCCTTTTGAAGTTGTTCGTCAAAAACAGATTTGTTCTATAATAGTATTATAAAAGCAGGAGCAGTTTTGTTATATGCCATCGCTACCTTTGTTTGAGAACCGTTATGACGCGGGTGTGAAGCTGGCGGCGAAACTTGAGGAGTATCAAAGTTCGTCGGTTATCGTGCTGGCTATCCCTAACGGTGGGGTTCCTGTGGCATCGTCGCTGGCTTTAACGCTTGATGCCGAAATGGATATTGTGGTGTCGCGCAAACTGCCGATACCCCTGTTGCCTGGCGGCGGATTTGGGGCGGTGGCGGATGACGGTACAACCATCTTCAATGAAGAGGTGCTGCAGGCCATCAAACTGGATGAGCATCAAATAAACTATCAGGTAAATAAGGTGCGCGCCGATATCCGTCAGCGCTCACTGCTATACCGCAACAATCGCCCGCTTGCTCTCGTCAAAGGCAGAACGGCCATCATCGTAGACGATGGTCTTGCCTCGGGATATACCATGCTGGCCGCAGTGGAGTCAGTGCGCCGGCGCCAGCCTGCACGTGTCGTAGTAGCCATTCCGGCGGCATCTGAAAAAGCCGTATCCGCAGTTAAAAAGGCTGCCGATCGTGTGGTGGCGGTGGAGGTCGCGGACGTTCCCAAGTTCTATATAGCGGACTATTTCCGCTACTGGAATGACTTGTCGGACGACGAGGGGCTGCGCTGCTTTAAGGACTATCAACTGCGTCGCCGCGAAATGCAGATGCCTCCCATATCACCTTCGTCCGGCGTTTCCAACCCGCGTTTCAAAAGGGGCATGGGCTAAGCGCTGTGGTGAATAAGACCCTGTATATCGCCGGGGCATCATGGTTTGTGGCACAGACGCTTAAAGTGCTGGGTTGTCTAATCAAAGAGAGGCGCCTCGACATGCGTTTTTTCGTTCGTCCCGGTGGCATGCCCAGTTCGCATAGTGCGCTGGTGACAGGGCTGGGGGTGTCAGTTGGTTTCCTGTGCGGGTTTGCATCGGTTGAGTTTGCCATTTCCGCTGTCTTCGCCGCTATAGTTATGTATGATGCCGCCGGCGTGCGCCTTTCGGTGAGCCGGCAGTCTGTGGTGCTGAACCGTATATTGCAGGAGTTGCGCGAGCGCCGTCCCCAGGATATACCGCGTGACGTGCGTGAACTTATTGGGCATACACCTTTTCAGGTGTTTGCCGGGGCAATACTTGGTGGTGGTGTGGCTGTTGCATGGCTTTTGATTACCGGCGACATCAGTTTTTCTTAATTTCTGGCGTATATCTGCCGGGGAACTCAAGCCGCGCCTGTTGCGTATGCTTTTTTATGAAGGCTCCTTTTGCGTCTGTATAGCCGTCCCTGTCATGCGTAAATTGTTCTTTCAGGCGTACTTTGAGTCGTTCGTACTCACTGGCGACATCTGCGTGCAAAGTCAGGTAATCCCGGAAGTATAACTCACCCCAGTCGGCGCTGTAGCGCACGTGGATGTGTACTGCCTGACCCTCAAACCCGCGCGGCGTATAGCCCTTGATATACATCACGATGTCATCCTTGGGATTGTTTACTACGTAGCCGGCATCCAGCAGTTTCTCGGTGATGGGCTGAAGCTCAGAGTCATCAGAAATTTCAAGCAAAATATCAATCGTCGGCTTAGCCAGCAAGCCGGCAACAGCAGTGCTTCCGATATGGCTCATTCTCACAACGCAATCCTCGAAGATTTCCCGCAGAAAAAGGCTTTCTGCTGCGTAGTACTCTTTCCATCGGGGATTATGCGCCTCAAGAACAATCGGAAATAACTCAGCGCGTTTGGCATCAGAAATAATTGACCAGTCTTCCCGCATCATAATGCATTTAACCTCAAGTAATCGATTCTAGCTTGCTTTCGGTCTTTGAGGCACGCGCATATTTGCCTGCGTTGCTTTTTGCCAGCACAAAACTTTCGTCTATACGCTGAAATATTTCCTCATCTGCAACCGAGTCGTCAAGACAAATTGTAATCCAGTGTTTTTTATTCATGTGATAACCCGGGAAATAGCTTTTTCCGTCGACCAAAACGTCTATATCCTCAGGTTTGGCTCTAAGATCAATGATATCAACAGTGCCATCTGCATTCAATCCCAGTTTTCTCTTTTGTATGACCAATAGCGCGGCATACCATTTCTCATTGTCCTGCCGCCTGAAGATGGCGTTCTGAGGGGTTCGTTTCCAAAGAAATTGAGGTTCGTCGCGATACTTTTCACGTACGTGGCGAATAATCTGTTTGGCGCATTTACTCTTGAACACATCAGGCTCAAAGCAGTCATTGGCAATCGCGGCGAGTATTTGCTCATACTCCTTCCTCACTTTTCCGACAAATGCACCCGATGCACCGGAAACGCGGTGGAGAACGTAGAGTTCTTTTGATGAAATATCTCTTACCTCAGCCGATACCTTTGTGTCATTTGTAATAGTGACTCTCATTTCAAGCTGCCCGTCAGCCAAATGTGTGGCGTAGATATAGCCTTTTTCGCTTTTGCAAAATCCGAAGGGAAGTAAGCGGTATGTAACAGCTTTCCGGTTTATCAGCAAATCATCTATGTCGGACATACTAGCCTGTTTAAGCGGGATGTATGAAGCAACAGTTGGTTTCTTTTGTGTCTGTACTATGCGTAGTAATCATACGATTGGATTATACACCTTTGTGCCTAAAGTATTAGCATGGTATCGCCGAAGGAGTAAAAGCGGTATTTTTGCTCTACGGCCTCGGCATATGCACGCTTGATTAAATCCGCACCGGCGAAGGCGCTCACCAGCATAAGCAGTGTGGATTTTGGCAGATGAAAATTTGTTTGCATCACGTCTGTTAGGCGGAACTTATAACCTGGCAGAATAAGCAGGTCAACCCAGCCGGCAAACGCATCAAGCGGGGCATTAACGCTTTTGCCTGCCGCATGCTCCAAAATACGCACGGATGTGGTTCCGACACATATTATGCGCCTGTTTTCCAATCTGGCATGGGTAATCCTCTGTGCTACATGCTCTGAGACAATGCCGTACTCCTGATGTATATGGTGTTGCGTCGGGTCATCTGCCGCCACGGGACGGAAGGTATCAAGCCCGATGTGCAGCGTTGTTTCCAAAGTCTCAACGCCCATACTGCGCAGGCCCTGCAGCAGTTCTGTTGTGAAATGCAGCCCGGCAGTCGGGGCTGCTACGGAACCTGAGTCGTGGGCATACACTGTCTGATAGCGCTCACTATCGCTTAGCGGTGCGTGTATATAAGGCGGCAGTGGAATTTTGCCCAGTGCGCTCAGACGGCTTTCATCGGAAAAAGCCACCTCACGAATGCCGTCATCCAATATGGCTGTGATTTCAGCTGTAACAGGTGTGTCCTCAGCGCTGCCAAGGATAACTGTTGTGCCTACAGGTAAACGCTTGCCCGGTTTTACAAGTGCCTCCCAAGCCTGATTTACAGCAGAGCGGCGCAAAAGCAAAATTTCCACTGCTGCTCCGGTATCAGCCTTTCTGCCGAACAAACGTGCCGGAATGACGCGGGAATTGTTCATGACCAGCACGTCGCCGCGGCGTAAAAACTGTGTTATATCGCGAAAGGTTTTATGCTGGATACTGCGGTTGGTGCGGTCTACAACCATTAAGCGTGAGGCATCGCGCGGCTCTATGGGCGTTTGAGCAATTAACTCAGACGGCAGATTATAGTCAAAATCACTGGTTTTCATATGTTCAAGTATATCGTTCGCAAAGGAAATGGGCAAAATACAGTACCGGAGAGGTTTGAGTCTCATCCGGTACTGTATTTTGCCGATACTATGGATTAAAACACGTACTCAAAACCATATGCGTCTGTTGCAATTATGTAAACTTCACCCTTTGGACCATACCAGCCGTCTGAGTAAATTGGCATGGTCGGAACAGGGGTAATCGTGACTGAACGCACATCGTAATCAAATTTTGTTGGTTCTCCATAATCAAGCGACTGGAGCCCGTCCTTTGCTGTCAGTTTATCCATAAGGTCAACTACTTCTATGAAATATCCACCGTGTGTAACGTACATTTTGCAAGAAACGAATTTCAGCTTTTCGTTTGTTCCAAAGTAGTTTGAAAAATATGGTTGCACGACGAGTGTTTTTTGCCATTGCCCACTAATTAGAACTACTTCAATGAGAGGATTATTTGACTTTATTCGACTATACAAATCCCGGGTTGGGCGAACATCCATGATTTTCCCGTTGGATATCTTGTCAGTTCCCTTTTTATAACTAAAAAGACAGACGAGAGAATTCCCATTTATTTAAACTCCTTTTGGGTCTTTTTATACTCGCTAATTAGAGTTTTGGCCGTTTCAAAATCAAGCTTATCATTTATGGCCAATTGCTTAACCTTTGAAATAAAATGGTCCTGATTTGAACTCTCGCCGATATTCACTTTCTGAATTATCTTGTCCAGTCTTAAGCGGACGGTCGGATAAGTAATTCCATAGTGCGTGGCGATTTCCTTGAGAGAGCCAGAGGCCATGATAAAATTACGGATGAAAATCATATCTTCATCGTCTAAACTGCTCATCCAGTCCGGCAGAAATTCTAAAGCCAACTAACACCTCCTTCTTTAATATTATTAAGTATAGACTTTAATTAAAATAATGTCAATAGTAAATAATAGTTTAATATTCTGACATATTTTGAATGGTTCAAAACATTCCCCTGTTGTGCCTTGATATGCTAAACTGCGCTTATGATTCTTGTTTCTAATGATGATGGCATATTCGCACCTGGGTTGCGTGCGCTTTCGCAGGCGCTTTCCTCCGTGCAGCAGGTTGTCGTTTCGGCTCCCGACCGCGAACAAAGTGCCACCGGAACGTCTGTGACGCTGCGTGTTCCGCTGCGCGTGCGTGCTGCAGATGCCATAGTAACTGGTGCTGATACATATGCGGTTGAAGGCTCACCTGGCGACAGCGTAATACTGGGCTTAGACAGATTAGCCCAGCAAGCCAGCATGGTATTTTCAGGCGTCAACTCAGGGCAGAACCTTGGTGATGACGTGCTTATTTCCGGTACGGTTGGTGCTGCATTACAGGGATACCTAAGGGGGCTGCCTTCCGTTGCCGTTTCCGCTGAGGCTATGCAGTTATGTAATCTTCCCGTTGCCGGTGAGCTGGCGGCTTTGCTTGCCAGGCATATAGCATGCGGCAGGTTGCCTAAAGACCTTTTCCTGAATGTTAATCTGCCGCCTGAGCCATTTGAGCAAATGCGTGGCATCAAACTTACCACTTTGTCGCATAAGACACATATCGACACGGCGCAGGAAGGCACTGATGGCAGGCGTGAGTATTACTGGCTGGTGCGGCGCAAGCTTGAGCGCGAATACGCCGAAGAAAGCGACCTTTGGGCTATTGATCATGCTTTTATTTCAATCACCCCACTGCATACGGCGCTGTTCGGTTGCCCCGACAAGGGAACTGATGAGGCTCTTTGCGCTGAGATGTGGGCTGAATTATTATCTGTGTTTGACAAATCACCTGCCTAAAACTATATTAAATGAGCCGGCGACCCGCGCATGCGGGCGTTGAGCACTCTCGTGGAATATCAATAAATAGAAGTCGCTTGGATCGCAGGACCGAGACGGCGGTAAGTAATGTTTTATATGCTTCCACCGTTTTGTGCGGCGGGAGTTTTTTTATGCGCAAAACATCGGTTCTGTGTCAGCATGGTGGCAGATTTGAGCGAAGTCCATGGCAGTGAGGGGGACTAACTTATGAGAAGCATGCTTTATGCAAAAATTCATCGCGCCAGGGTTACCGGCACGATGCTGGACTATGAAGGCAGCGTAGCCATTGGCCCGGAACTTTTGAAAAAGGCTGATATTTTGCCGTATGAGGAAGTGCATATCCTAAACGTCAACAATGGTGCGCGCTTTACCACTTATGCCATACGCGGACAGAAAGGACAGGTCGAATTGCGCGGTGCCGCTGCCAGGCTGGCTGCGCCGAGCGATGTGGTCATTATTCTCACATATCACCAAATGCAGGAAAACGAAGCCATTGCCTGCAAGCCCAGAATTGTGCATGTAGACGAAAAGAACCGCATTATCCCGCTCAAGTAATTCAGCAATAAGGACGAAATATCTGTCAGGGAGGTTATGTCATGCGTGTGAGTATCACTCAGCTTAAAGAGATGAAACAGAGAGGCGAAAAAATCGTTGTGCTCACTGCTTATGACTATCCTACGGCACAGATGGTCGAGCGCGCCGGTGTTCCTGTAATACTGGTTGGCGACAGTTTGGGAAATGTGGTGCTGGGTTATGAGTCAACCCTGCCGGTTACCATGGATGAGATGCTGCATCACACCAAAGCCGTCACACGCGCTGTTAAGAATGTGCTGGTTGTAGGCGACATGCCTTTTATGAGTTATCAGGTTAGTGCCGATGAGGCGCTAAGGAATGCCGCGCGTTTTATGCAGGAGGGGGGTGCCCAAGCCGTTAAACTGGAGGGTGGGGCTGGCATGTGCGGCACTGTTAAACGGATTGTGGATGCCGGGATTCCGGTTATGGGTCATATTGGTCTTACGCCGCAGTCAATTTACCAGCTTGGCGGATTTAAGGCGCAAGGCAAGACTGTTGAGGCTGCCAAACAGCTGGTTGCCGATGCCAAGGCGCTGGAACAAGCCGGTGCATTTGCTGTTGTGCTGGAAACCATACCGGCTGAGTTGGCCTCATTTATTTCAAAACAAATCAGCATTCCCAGCATCGGTATCGGGGCAGGTGCCGCATGCGACGGACAGGTGCAGGTGGTATCAGACATACTGGGGTTTTTTGGCGATTTCATGCCCAAACACGCGCGCCGCTATGCCCATATGGCCGACTATATATGCAATGCAGTTGCGCAGTATGCGCGAGACGTGACGGCAGGTGATTTCCCTGCTGCCAAAGAAAGCATAGAAATGCCTCCAAACGTAATGCAAGCTGTTATGGAAGACCCCGCATGAAAATCGTTCGGGGCATCCCTGAGATGCAGGCTTTGCGCCGTGAGTTGAAAGGCAGTGTAGGTCTGGTGCCTACCATGGGGTATTTACACCGCGGTCATATGGCGCTGGTTGGAAAATCACAGGAGTTCAATGCGTTTACAATTGTCAGCATGTTCGTCAATCCCACGCAGTTTGGTCCGCAGGAAGACTTTGCCAAATACCCCAGAGACGAACAGCACGATATCAAATTGCTGGAGGATGCCGGTGTGGATGTGCTGTTTATTCCTTCTGCCGATGAGATGTATCCCGACGGCTTTGATAGTTGGGTTGAGGTGAGGGGAATTACTGACACGTTGGAGGGAGCCCGCCGCACGTGGCATTTTCTCGGTGTTGCCACCATATGCAACAAGCTGTTTAACATCACAGCCCCGCACAGGGCATATTTCGGGCAAAAGGATGCCCAGCAGGTGCAAGTGGTCAGGAAAATGGTTCGTGACCTCAATATGAGTATTGAGATTGATGTTGTGCCGACCATACGTGAAGAGGACGGACTGGCAATGAGCAGCCGTAACACTTACCTTAGCATAGACGAGCGCCGCGCTGCCGCCGTGCTGTATAAGGCTTTGCTCAAGGCACGTGAGATGTGCGCCTTTGGTGAGCGCGATGCCAAAAAAATCACCGGCGGCATGACTGCCATATTGCAGTCCGAACCGCTGGTCAAAGTGGACTATGTTGCTATTACGGATAGCGGCAGCTTGCAGGAAATAGAATACATCCAGTCTTCTGCGCTGGTTTCAATGGCTGTATTTATCGGCAGAACCAGACTGATTGATAATATTACTGTCACTGTATGAGGCGAGTATCAAATCATTTCTTGATGATGGAAAATTGACGAATTGGTGCAGTTGACACTCAAGGCGAATAACGGATACAATAGCAAGTCATGCCGAGGTAGCTCAGCTAGGTAGAGCAGCGGACTGAAAATCCGCGTGTCCCCAGTTCGATCCTGGGCCTCGGCACCAGAGGTTGTACATTTACAATTTGTTGGCTATAGAGCCGAAGTGGCGGAATAGGCAGACGCGACAGTCTCAAAAACTGTTGGGGGGTGACCCTCATGTCGGTTCGACCCCGACCTTCGGCACCATTTACTTATGTAGTCGGTGCCGAGTTGTGTAGCGGTAGCACGAAGGACTTTGAATCCTTTTGCCCAGGTTCGAATCCTGGCTCGGCAGCCAATAAAAACAGGCTGATGCGGGGCACTGTGAAAATGCATCGGTTTGTAATATAATAGTTATATACTCCCCGATAGCTCAATGGTAGAGCGCGCGGCTGTTAACCGCTAGGTTCTAGGTTCGAATCCTAGTCGGGGAGCCAATTTTTTTGTTGGTATTTTCTCTGGTTTATTTGGCCTCATGCAAATACTTCCACCCACTGATACTTATCTATTTTCATGTCTATGCTATAATTAGCATGGTTATATGATGATTGTTATTTACCCTAATCTAAAACTGTTTAACACAGAGTATCATTGTGGCTAAGGAGTGCGTATGGAAAAGGCTGTCCTGCTGGAAATTAGCAACCTGACCGTGACCGTGGATGGTCGTGAAATCCTGCATAGTCTCAATCTTGCGGTCAATCCGGGAGAAACAGCGGTTATTTTCGGTCCCAACGGCGGCGGCAAAACCACGTTGCTCATGACGATTATGGGCTTTCCAAGGTATCGCGTCACCGGCGGGAGTATTACATTTAAGGGACAAGACATCACAAATATGCCGGTAGATGAGCGTGCCAGGCTGGGTATAGGCATCTCTTTCCAGCGCCCGCCGGTTGTGCGTGGCGTTAAAATGCACGATATGGTGCTGGCCTGCCTGCGCCGTGACGACAAAGAGGCCGAGGAGTTGGTAACTGCGCTTGCCGAAAAGTCCCACATGACCAACTTTCTGGGGCGCAATATCAACGCCGGCTTTTCAGGCGGCGAAACCAAACGTTCCGAGATGCTGCAGCTTTTGGCGCAAGGTCCGGATTTGGCATTGCTTGATGAGCCGGAATCTGGTGTTGATCTGGAAAACATCTCCCTTATCGGACAACTTATAAACGAAGTGCTGGGCAAGACGCATCCCATACGCGAACGCTCGCGTTCAGGTCTTATAATATCCCACACCGGACATATACTGGATTATGTCAACGCACGCACAGGATATGTGTTATGTGGCGGACAGATTATCTGTGACGGAGACCCGCATGACATGCTCAATACCATCAAAGCCAAAGGTTATCAGGAGTGTGTAGTATGCTTGAAGAAGTAAGAAAACGTCAGGAGCAGGCCCTTGCCGCCCGCGACAAAAAAGCTGCCGTAGGCGATGATGTTGATTTAAGCAAGTTTGAAAGCCATGTCACACAGGCTCCGCAAAATGTTGCAACGGGCGCTATCCCTGCTGACGTGAGGCAGTCTGTGTTATCCACCGGGGTTATGCTGGATGACCTGTCGCAGCGCTCCGGCACTTTTGTGCAGATTGATAACCAGCCCATGCATATGGCTGTTGCGCAGGATGGCATTGAGGTCATGGCAACATCAGAGGCTTTAGCCAAATACGACTGGGTAAAGGACTATCTGTGGAAGGCTGTGAAAGTGGATACGGATAAGTTCACTGCACATACCGAGATAAATCAGGCAGACGGTTATTTTATGAGGGCACTTCCAGGCGTAAAGACCACTTATCCTGTTCAGGCATGCCTTTATATGTCGCGTGCCCGTGCCATACAGGACATACACAATATTGTTATTGCTGAGGAAGGCTCGGAGTTGCACATCATCACAGGCTGCTCATCATCGGGGCATGAGCCGGGTGTGCATTTGGGTGTATCCGAGTTTTTTATCAAAAAAGGGGCTAAGGTTACCTTTACCATGATTCATTCATGGGCACCTGACGTGGAGGTGCGTCCGCGCACCACTGCCATTATCGAACAGGATGGACTGTTCATGTCTAATTTCGTCATCATGCGACCGGTGCACTCGATGCAATCCAATCCCACGGCTTATTGTATGGGAGAGAATGCCACGGCACGGTTTAACTCGGTGATTGTAGCAACCCTAGGCTCTAAAATTGACGTCGGCTCGCGCGCCATATTGTCGGCTAAGGGAGCAAAGACGGAAATGATAGCCCGCACCATTTCGGCCGGTGGCGAAATCATCTCGCGCGGATACATTGAGGCATCCGAGTTGGAAACCAAAGGACATCTTGAATGCCGCGGTTTGATATTGGGCGAGCACGGTTCCATCCATGCAATACCTGAGATTAAGGGTAACCGTGCCGGAGTTGATCTGTCACATGAGGCTGCCGTGGGTAAAATTGCCGAAGAAGAGGTGGAATACCTCATGGCGCGCGGTCTTACAAGGGATGAGTCAACCGCTGCCATTATCAGGGGATTTCTCAAAGTTGATATTCAAGGATTGCCGCCTATGCTTAATGCTGAGATGCAGCGGGCCGTCAAGCAAAGCGAAGCCGATTTGTTCTAGAGATGAAACAATACGCAGTGCGTATAAGCTGTATGAACAAATGGTTGTTGGAGTGTAAATTATGAAAAAGACAATCGTGGTAGTAACTGGCGTCGTGGTTGCTTGCATAATTGTCTGTGTTTTGCTTTTTAATCAAGCAAGCAAAGCAATAACATACGATAAGCCAGTAATTTATCTTTACCCTGATGCAACCACCGAAGTCACGGTCAGATTGAAATACAACGGCATTTTGGATTTTACCTATCCGGCATATAACGACGGATGGCACGTCACAGCAGAGCCCGACGGCACTTTAATCAACCATAACGACGGCAGGGAATACTCATATCTGTTTTGGGAAGGACACGGCAAAGCGGATTATGACCTGAGCCTGGGCTTTGTTATAAAAGGCGAGGATACAATCTCTTTTTTACAGGATAAGCTATCTTATATGGGGCTTACACCAAGGGAGTACAATGAGTTTATAGTCTATTGGCTGCCTTTGATGCAAAACAACGCATATAACCTAATCACATTCCAAGGCGACGCTTATACCGAAAATGCCGAGTTGATTATCACACCCACGCCTGACAGCATGCTGAGGGTATTTATGGCGTTTAAGCCGCTTGATGCCCCGATTGAAATAGAGGAACAGGAACTGAGCCCGTTCAGCAGGAGTGGCTTTTCTGTTGTTGAATGGGGCGGTTGCATCATCAAATAGGCATTAACAAACATTACAGATGAGCATGCGCAAGTGGATAGTTAAACCGAAGTTCTTAGCCGGCATACTTGCTGTCGCCGCAGCTGCTGTAATTTGGTTCTCTTTGCGCTCTGACACGCCGCGCTTGGCACTGTTTTGGCTATTCGGACTGGCTTTTGGCGCCGTCGTACAACGCTCACGTTTCTGCTTTGTTTCGGCCATCAGCAACCTTGCCATTTTTGGTGACGCAAGACTTTTGAAAGGCATATTGGGCGGGTTGTTTATTGCCACGATAGGTTTTGGCGTCATCATGTTTAAGGAAGTCCCAAATCCCGCTGTAGGTCTTCCGGCAACGGCTTATATTGCGCCTTTCGGATGGCATTTGGTGCTGGGTGGTGCGCTGTTCGGGTTTGGCATGGTGCTTGCCGGGGGATGCGTAATGGGCACGTTATACCGCATCGGTGAGGGCGCAGTAGCTTCGCTGGTGGCTTTGTTGGGTCTCATAATGGGCATGGGTATTCTGCAGCACAACTGGCCATGGTGGAATAAGTATATCTCACAATTATCCCCTGTGTGGCTGCCGCAGAAAATCGGCTGGATCGCCTCTTTGGTGCTCACTTTCGCTGCAATTGCCGGCTTATATTGGCTGGTGAGGCATTTAAGTCGTGGCGGTCATACAGGAGACAAATTGCCGCCGCAGCCTTTATCTGCCCGTTTTGCCTCTTTG
>Ga0082212_10005965_pt1 | contig 16484 bp, 13 predicted proteins | sample TergutNt197P3_FD_71548 | JGI IMG/M metagenome (GOLD analysis project Ga0082212, IMG submission 71548) | Neocapritermes taracua P3 segment gut microbial communities from Petit-Saut dam, French Guiana - Nt197 P3 | ecosystem: Host-associated > Arthropoda: Insects > Digestive system > Gut ... | reverse complement strand
TAAATCAATAATAATTCATTAATGATTCTCAATCCTTTTTTACGTTTGTTTACTTACAAAATGTTAAAATTAAAGAGTAAGTTTGTATTTAAAAGATTGATTAATAAGAAGAAAAAGACTCTTTCTTGCAGAAGAAGTGTTGGTTTTTTATCTTTCGGAGAAAGTGGATTTTAACATTTGGTGTTAAATAATGTTATAGGAAACCGTGGATGACGCGAATAACGTGGGTTTACGTATATTTGTGTAGAGAAAGATGCAGTGATTACTTTACAATATTGTATAACACTACAATGTTAATGGAAATGTTACGGTTTGCAGACCGCATAAAATCATTGCCTCTTCCGTTTGGAAAAAGATCTGCCAAGCCGTAGTAATAGCGTCCTTCGACAAAATAGTTCAGTGCGCCGATTCGCAATTCAAGCCCGCCACCGCCACACAAGCCATAATCAATTTTGTTGGCGATGGGTTTATATTCCCGCATGTTGTTGGGCGTAAAATTCGCATTTGCGTTTTCGGACAACAGATAAGAGAATTTGGGTCCCAAGTGAATAATAAAACGAACCTTATTGCCGATGTAGAAATGCGTTAACAAAGGGATTTCCAGGTAGTTTAGCGTTCGTGAATACGTGCTGTCATTTGCCATTCTTTTATTCCAACCGCGTTGTGAAAAGTTTAGTTCGCCTTGTATGCCGGCATGCTTACTTGAAATGAACCGCGCTGTTACACCGCCATTGTATGTCCAATGAGAGTTTTGTTTTATAGGAGGCAAAAAATCAATCGAGGAAAGTACAATGCCCGAACTTATGCCGAGCGAAAATTCTTTGCTAAACGGCTGTTGACCAACTGCCGGCAACGAAAAAGCAAAAAGAATGCACGAAAGCGCGAATGCACGAAAGGGCGAATGTACGAAAGGGCGAATGTGTAAAAAATTAAAACTTTTTTTGTTCATACTTTTTGCGAATTTACTTTTCTGCAATTTAATATTTTTCTATTATTCGTGCATTCGCGCTTTCGCGCCTTCGTGCATTAATTTAATTTTGTTTTTGTATCGCCTTTGTATTTGATAAGAAATTGGTTTTTATTCATATAACCTCCATCGTTTATTTTTTCAAACTTAAACCCACCTTGCAGTGGTTTAGTGTTTACTTTGTTAAGGTTCTTTTCAAAATTTTGTCCGAATTTTTTTATTCCTGTCAAGAAATAAAACGTAATATCATATCCCAGCAAATTATAATAAGGTAAATTTACCGTATTTTCATTGCCGAAGTTTCCATAATAATCAGTAAAAAATCGACTGACATTATTATTTTGCATATCTAAGAAAAACGGAGAAGCGATATATGTGTCGCGTATAAATATTTCGTCTTTTGCCCTGCCGTATTGAATCCATTCGGGAAATCCGAATAACGAAAATTCCTTTTCCGCTTTGTTTAAAACAGGCAATATTCTACCCAGCACAGCCATATTGGAAGTTGCCAACAACACAATATTTTCTTTATTGTTGACTAAAAAGTTATTAAGTGAAAATGTCGGTATGCTGTCGTTCAAAATTCTTTTTTCTTTAAAAGCAATTCCTTCTTCATTTAATCTTTTTGTCAAAGAGTCGGTAAAGTTTTTTACGGCAACTGCCGGCGGATCTTGAAATTTGAGCAATACAATATTTTTGGTTTTAAATGTATTGATAAAAATATTAATAGTTTCTTCGTTTAACAAAAGTTGGCTTGTGTTGTATTGAAACAGATATTCATTCGCAGCCGTTTCTGTTGTTTGCGAAGAAAAAGGAGCCACCATTCTGATGTTGTTTGCTTTGGCAAAGTCGGCCACCGGTTTTATTTGGTCGGTATAAGCAGGACCTATGATTAAATCGACGGTTTTTAATTCGGGCGAAAGCAGAATGCTTTTCAATTTTTCAGCATTTCTGTTGGTATCAAATGTATATACATCGACCGACACACCTGTTCTCCTCAATGAATCGATAGCCATCAGCGCCCCTTGATAAAAATCGTAAAACCTGTTCGAAGATACGGCAATTGATTTGTCTGCATCTAACATAAAAGGTAACAAAAATGCAACTCTAAGAGTCGAACCATCGGATTGTTTTACTTGAGGTTGTTCAACAACCGGTGCTGCTTCTACCTGCTTACGCGATACTTTTATAACATCGCTGGTTTTGAGTCCGTTTTTCTGCAATTCGGGATTAAAATTGTAAAGGTCTTCAATCGTAACGCCGTATTGCTTTGAAATACCGAATACTGTTTCTTTTTGGGCAACAACGTGCAAATTATATTGTTGTTCGCTGTCCTGTTTTTTTATATCATCACGGCGAATGGCACGAACAGGAAATTTAATCACATCGCCTTTTCTGACTCTCGAAACCGATTCGGGATTATATTTATATATAGTATCAATGTCCACATGGTACGTTTTGGAAATAGAATACACCGTTTCTTTTTTATCGACAATATGCTCAATGGTGGCTCTTTCCAACTGTGCGGGAAGCGGTGAAAGAGAAGCTGCAGGAGACGTTGTTGGCGCAGCTCCGTTTTTAATGGGAATAAAAATAATTTGGTCAACCTTTAATCCGTCTTTCAATTCGGGATTATATTTTATTAATTCTTCCTGCGTTACGCCGAATTTTCGAGTAATAGAATAAAAACCTTCCGATTTTTCTACCTGGTATTGATAAAATTCTTTTCCCGCAATAGTTGTTTTCTTATAATCCTGAGCTTGCAACGAAAAGCAGAAAACAAAAAATACAATAAAAAAATAGCTGCTAATACTGTTTTTGACCATAACATTTCAATTTATTGCAAAGTTATAAAAAGTTATAAGAAAACAGGCAAAAATTGAATATTTAATAAGAAAAGAATTTCTCTAAACAGTATTTATTCAATGAGAAAGCTGTTTTTTTGCGTATTTAGAAACTGTCAAAATTTTGCTCGCTAAATAAATTATGATGATTTTTTAGAAAAATTTCATCAGTTTCTAAAGAAAAATGCGTATTTTTACGATGTGGAAATAAAAACGAAACAATAAAAAATACATTAATAATTAACTAAAAATGAAAAACATGAGAACAATTAAATGTTTGGTTATGCTCTGTGTGGTGTTTTCTTTGTCAGCGCAAAACAACATTCAATGGCGCGGTGAAAATCGTACCGGAATTTACAATGAAAAAGGTTTGTTAAAAAAATGGCCGGAAAATGGTCCTGAATTACTTTGGCATTTTGATGGTTTGGGCGAAGGACATTCGTCTGTTGCCATTGATGCAAACAAAATTTACATTACCGGTCTTACCGACAAAACAGGCTACATTTACGTATTCGACTTGAACGGTAATTTATTGAATAAAAAACCGTATGGCGACGATTGGTCGGAAAACTACAATGGACCTCGCGGAACTATTACCATCAACGACGGCAAATTGTATTTAACAACCGGAACCGGAAATCTACTTTGTTTAGATCAAAACACGCTGAACATTCTTTGGAAAAAAAATATTGCAACCGATTTTGACGCCAAAAATATTACTTGGGGAATTACTGAATCTCCGCTTATTGTCGGCGAAAAAATAATATTTACGCCCGGCGGAAAAATACACAACGTAGTGGCATTAAATAAAAATGACGGTTCGCTCATTTGGTCGAGCGAGGGCGAAGGCGATCAGTCGGCTTATTGCTCTCCGCTTTATGTTGGCGACCAAGAAGTTCCACAGATTGTAACCATGACAGCCAACCATATTTTGGGAATTGACATTGCGACCGGAAAAAAACTTTGGTCATACGAACAAAAAAACAGATGGTCTGTTCACGCCAACACGCCTATTTATGGCGATAATATGTTGCTCTGTACCAGCGGTTACGGACAAGGTTCCGTGATGCTTCGTTTAACAAACGGTGGCAGAAATGTTGAAAAAGTTTGGTTTAACGCAGAACTAGATTCAAGAATGGGAGCTATGGTTAAACTTGGCGATTACGCTTATGGTTCGGGCGATGCCAATAAATTTTGGTTTTGCGCAGATTGGAAAACGGGAGAAATCAAATACAAAGACAGATCGTTGGGAATCGGCGTGGTAATTGCAGATGCCGATAATATGTTGTATTGCTATGCCGACCGTGGCGAAATGGCGTTGGTAAAAGCCACGCCCGAAAAATTTGATTTGGTAAGCAGATTTCCCATAACGTTGGGAACTGACCAACATTGGGCGCATCCGGCTATTTATCAAGGCGTTTTGTATGTGCGTCATGGAGATACGTTGATGGCGTATAAGGTTAAGTAATAAAATATTATCGCATCACGAAGACACAAAGTTTACTAAGGAAATTTTGTGCCTTTGTGTCTTTTATGGAATATAATTTAAATAGTAAACATTTATGAGGATTGCATTTTTTTTAATCCTAACGTGCGTCACATTTTCATTGTCGGCACAAAACACTACGATTCAGTGGAGAAACGACCGTACCGGAATTTATAACGAAACAGGTCTGTTAAAATCTTGGCCGGAAACAGGTCCCGAATTGCTTTGGCATTTCGATGGACTAGGCGAAGGGCATTCGTCAGTTGCCATTGATGCCGATAAAATTTACGTTACAGGCTTGACCGAAGATACTGGCTATATTTATATATTCGACTTGAACGGTAAATTATTGAATAAAAAAGCATACGGCAAAGAGTGGAACACGAGTTATAACGGTTCTCGCGGAACAGTTACCATCAACGACGAAAAAATATACTTGTTAACCGGACTTGGCGATTTGATTTGTATAAATCAAAACACGTTGGACATTCTTTGGAAGAAAAATATTGTAATCGATTTCGATGGTCAAAATATTCGCTGGGGCGTGAACGAATCGCCGCTCATTATCGACAATAAAATAATACTTTCTGTTGGCGGAGAAAAAAATAACATTGTTGCATTAAATAAAAGCAATGGCTCGCTCATTTGGTCGAGCGAGGGCAAGGGCGATGTTTCTGCCTATTGTTCACCACTTTATATTGACAATCAACAAGTGCCGCAGATAGTAACCACCATGGCAAGCCATATTATTGGAATTGAGGCGGCAACCGGAAAATTGCTTTGGTCGTATCCGTATGAAAGCCAAAGAAAAATTCACCCCAATACGCCTATTTACGACAGCAAAGATATGGTGCTTATTACCAATGGCTATGAAAGAGGTTCGATTATGTTTCGTCTGACAAACGGCGGACGTTCAATTGAAAAAGTGTGGGAAAACGATGACGTGAAATCAAAACACGGCGGCGTCGTAAAAGTCGGCAATTATATTTATGCAGGCGGAGACGACCGTTCGGGCAGGTATTGGTATTGCGTTGATTGGAACTCAGGCGAAGTGAAATGGAAAGACAATACCATTACAGTCGGCGTGGTAATTGCCGACGGCGTCGGTATGCTCTATTGTTACTCCGAAAAAGGTGAAATGGCATTGGTAAAAGCCACGCCCGAAAAATTTGATATAGTCAGTCAATTTCCCATAACGTTGGGTACCGACCAACATTGGGCGCATCCTGTTATTTATCAAGGTGTTTTGTATGTTCGCCACGGAGATACGTTGATGGCATATAAGGTTAAATAATTCAAACAAAATAATAAAATTTTAAAAGATGAAATTAAAAAAAGTAAAAGGCTTTTGCCTAAGTATTGCACTTGTAAGTTTATCAGTAGTCAATTTTAGTTGTGGCGGAAGTTCCAAATCAGATGATTTCAATCCCGATTGGAACGCACAATCTCAGCACGGTTGGCGCGGTCCCGATCGTAGCGGAACTTACCATGAAACAGGATTATTGAAAAGTTGGGCAGAAGAAGGTCCAACGCTATTGTGGGAAACGTTAGATGTCGGAAAAGGATATTCAAGTCCTGTTGTTGTAAATGAAAAAATATATGTAACCGGAATGACCGAAGCCGAAGATACAGAATTCTTTTCCGCTTATACATTGGACGGAAAAAAACTCTATCAAGTTGACTACGGAACACCTTGGAAAGAATCTTATCCCGATACTCGTACCACGCCAACCATTGTTGACAATAGAGCATATGTGATTAGCGGAATGGGCGAAATAGTTTGTTTATCTACGACTGACGGAACAATTATTTGGAAAGTTGATGGAAATAAAGAATTCGGCAGAAAAGTAGGAATTTGGGGCACTTCCGAATCGCCTTTGGTATTCGATAATAAAGTGATTTTTACGCCCGGCGGAGATAAAACAAGTATCGTTGCGCTCAATGCTACTACCGGAGAAACCGTGTGGCAAAGCAAATCATTAAGAGCAATCAGTTCTTATGTATCGCCTCTTTTGATTACACATAACGGAAGAAAACAAATTGTTGCAGCAGTAATGGGTCATGTAATGGGTGTGAATCCCGAAAACGGAAAAATCGAATGGACATTTACCGATTGGGCAAAAGAGAACACAGGAGAAAAAATTATGTGTAATACACCATTATTCAAAGACAGAAGAATTTATGTATCAAACGGATACGACCAAGGCTCATTTATGTTGGAACTGAACGACGATGCTACGGCAGTCGAATTGCTTTGGCGCAACGACGACCTTGATACGCATCACGGAGGATTTGTATTGGTTGATGGTACAATTTACGGCTCCAACTGGCTTGACAACAATTCGGGCAAATGGGTTGCCGTTGATTGGGAAACAGGAAAAACGATGTACGAGCACGAATGGGCAAGAAAAAACAAAGGTTCAATTATAACAGCCGACGATATGTTATATTGCTACGACGAACGCCGCGGAACAATCGGATTAGTGCCTGCTACACCCGAAAAATTTGAGGCTGTCAGCGAATTTCGCATCACACAAGGCGAAGGACCACATTGGGCGCATCCTGTAATCAATAATGGAGTGTTGTATGTTCGTCATGGCAATGCGTTAATGGCGTATCAAATTAAATAATTGAATATGAAACGATTGTTTGTTTCTCTTTCATTGTCAATGATTCTGTCAACGACAATGAAAGGGACGGCAATGTCCGACTCAATCAAACATACTATCGAACTTGAATCGGTAACAGTAAGTTCACAACACGGCGAACAACGGTTGCTTGATATTCCGGCTGCAATTACAGTTGTGAGCGCACAAACGCTTGCAAATGCTAATATTGTTAATATGGAACAATTAGCTGCTTTTGTTCCCGGACTTAATGTGTTGGTGCAAACGCCCGGACGCCCAAATTTGGTTATCCGCGGACTGACGAGCGACGAAGTAAGTCCAACGGCTCAACCACGCGTTTCGGTATATCTGAATCATGCACCGATTAGTCGTGCAACCATGGCAGTTACCGAACTTTACGATATGGAACGCATTGAAGTGCTGAAAGGTCCGCAGGGGACACTTTTCGGACGTGGTGCACAAGCAGGAGCGATAAGTTTCATTACTCGAAAACCAACCAACAATTTTGGTGGATATGTTACTGCAGGTTTAGGAGATTTTGGCATGAAGCATTTAGAAGGCGCATTGAATATTCCTGTAACAGATGGACTTGCTGCGCGTATTGCAGGAATTTACAGTTACCGAGATGGTTATGTCAAAAACACATCGGGCGGAACGCTTAACGACAAAAATACACTTGGCGGACGTTTTTCGCTTGCATTTGCACCAAAAAACAGCAATTTCAAAGCAGATTTGATGGTCAATTATCAAAATGACGACAATTCGGGAACAGCATTTATGAGCAAAACATTGCCAAACGATGAAGTCGATATTTTCAAGTACAAAGTAACGCTCGACGAAAACAAAAAGTTTTACAACAAACGCGAAGTTTTTGGAACAGTTCTCAATGTACGTTATCATTTGAACGATAAAAACTATTTCAGTTCTATCACTTCATTTTTCAACAACAAAGCTGATTCGCGTTTCGATGGCGATGGCTCTGCTGCGCTGGCAATAGATATGGAAGAACGCGGAAGAGCAAACCAATTTATGCAGGAACTTCGCTATAATTTTTCTGTTGGAAATCGTTTTACAGGAATTGCGGGCGCAAGTTTTTGGCGCGAGAATGTAAATCATACATACACATTCCGTCCCGATGAACAATTTTTGGCTCCTTTGATGATGCGAGCACTAATGCCGGAATTAATTCCGCCCGATTATCAATTGTTTATCAATGGCAGACCAAATCCATTGCTCTCGATGGTTGTGCCCGGTCATTTGATAGGTTCACCTAATCCTTTTGTGTATTTCGACATTCCGGGTATACACGTGGAAGAAAATTATACAGAAGCCGTCAACAGTGCTTACGACTTATTTTTTGACGCATCATATCAAATTATTCCGAAATTGACTTTTACGGCAGGAGCACGTGCCACGTTTGAGAATTTTTCAATTACCAATCGTGCCCGTTTTGTTGAAGGCGAACCATCGGTGCTTGGCTCGATGAATCCGGCAAATCCATATCCGAACTTCTTTTTCAAACCGGTAGATAATCCCAAAAGAACAGAATCTTTTTCTGCGCTTACATGGCGAGCTGCTCTGCAATATGAAATTGATAATCGTTCCAATGTTTATGCAGGATATTCAAAAGGACGTCGTCCGAATGTGCTTCAATACGACTCAAAAGGAGATTATGAATTGTTAAAACCGGAAACGCTGCACAGTTTTGATGTCGGATACAGAATTATGAGTTGGCGATTTATGTTCGACGCTTCGCTCTATTATCAACTTTACAGAGATTTTCAGTCGTGGAAATGGGAAGGCATGGATTATTTGCAAGAAGGCATTGACAGAGCCACATCTTACGGTGCAGAATTTTCTGCAAGATATTGGCTAAACAAACATCTGACTTTTTTCGGTAATTATGCTTACACTCACGCAACTTTCGACGATAGAGACAACGACGGAAGACCTCAACTCAATGGCGGAAACAGATTTCGCCTCACCCCAAAAAATAGTTTTCTTCTCGGTTTTACCGTTGGTTTAGACGTTACAAATAATGTTTGCATAACGCTGACACCAACTTATTCATGGAAAAGTCATTTCTATTTTGAAGATTCCAACGACGATGGAATAGATCAAGATGCTTACGGCTTGCTGAACGCAAATCTCGCTGTGCATTTCAAAAAACAAGGATTGACTCTTTCGATGTTTAGTAGCAATTTAACCAATGAGAAATATCTCATTGGCGCAGGAAATATGGGTGCGATGTTCGGAACTCCGACTTTCGTTCCCGGAGCGCCAAGAATGATGGGCGCAAGGCTGACATGGAATTTCAATAAGTAAATTTTTAAACATTAAATATTTTACAAATCAATTAATTTTTTTAATATTATGAACAAAAAGATTTTTAAATTTTCGTTAGTAGTTGCCTTAATGGCAGGAATCGTAGCACTTTATTCGTGCGATAAAGATGAACTTACTCCCGGACAAGATGGAAGAAATTTAGCAAATGAATTGTGCGATTGCTTTACCGGTGCAGGAGATGATGACACCAAAAAATTAGCCTGTATTTCCGATTTTGAAAGCAAAGCCAATAAGTGGAAAGGTGATGACAGAGAAGCACTTCAAGTTGCTTTTGATGAAGCAATTACGACGTGTGGCACTTCGCCGTATAATTGGTATTACACTCATTTGGCAACAGTTGCAGCAACTGAATTTTGCGCGTTAGCCGCACAATATCCTGATGGTGGCAATATGATGATACTTGCACCGCTGTACATGGAATATGAAACCGAACTTAACAGTGAAAACCCGGCATTTCTTAATCCTTTTTTCGCAACATTGATGGCTTGTTCGCCTACTTCCGATTGGATATTATGTACTTTCGGAATGACCGATTTTTGCCCCGAAGATGAATTGACCGATGAGCAACTCACGGCATTAGCGGCAGAAGCAGCGCCTGAATTTTGCCAATACTTTACCGAAAATCCAACTGCTGATATGACTTCGATGTTGGCTTCGGGAGTAGCGAAATATAGCAACTATTTTTCAAAACCTGTATTTATTGGAGCGCTTTTACAAGGATTGGGCAGTTGCAGCAGCACACCGCAATGGTTCATTTGTATGATGACAGGCAATACAGCGCCGGGTTGTAATTAACAGTCAGTAAAAAATAAAAAAATGACTAAATGTAGTTTGAGTGACCGCACAAAGCGGTTGCTCGTTATGCAAGGATTTTCGAAGCAAGATGTAAATTGCAATCCACACATTTTGGCTTTGACAAAATGGACGCCTTTGGCGTGTGGAACATTAGGCTTAATAGGAGTAATTCTCAGCTCGCCGTATTACCTTATTGCACTCGGATTATTGACATTCATAGGCGTATTTCGTCCGTATAGTTTTTACGATTATCTGTATAAATATATTTTCAGATACATTTTCAAATTCGGCGATGGCGTAACTCACGGCATTCAGCGCAAGATTGGTTGCGGTATCGGCGGCGTTGTTTATATCATTAGTGGTTTAGGATTTTATTTCGGTAATATGTATTTAGCATATATTCCGTCAATTTTTATGATAACCTTTGCATTTATTGCAGGGATTTTTAATTGGTGTTTTGTCTCGACATTCTATGCGTTGGCGTGCGATAAAAACACAAAATAAATGCTGTTGAAAATAAAATTTATAATTAGCAATAAATTGAAAAAGAGAAATATAGTTAGATTAGTTACTATTCTTGTTGCCCTGATTTACACAGGTGCAATCGTGTTTTGGAAACTCGATACACCTCATAATAATGTAACGATTCAAGAACCCGGACGAGATAATCGCCCTGAAGGAACTGCGCGCAGTGCAGACGATGTTGTCATCGGAGAATTTTTTATGCGTTTTACCGACAGTAGAGACGTTGCGCGCAACGTCTCTATCAAAGAACAATGGGCAACATTCCGCGGAAACGATTACAAAAACATTGCAAGCACAAGCAATAAAATTAATCTTTCGACCGATTTTCCCATACAATGGAAAGTAGAAATGGGTGAAGGTTATGCAGGCGCCGCCATTTATAACGGTCGAGTGTATATTCTCGATTACGACGAGCAGTTGCGGTCTGATATGTTGCGCTGTTTCGATTTGGAAACAGGCACGGAACTTTGGCGCAGGTGGTATCGTGTGCCGATGAAACGCAATCACGGATTTTCGCGTACCATTCCCGTTGTAACTGACAAATATGTAATTACCATTGGACCGCAAGCGCACGTGATGTGTTGCGACCCGATTACGGGCGACTTGAAATGGACATTGGACGTGCGGAAACGTTTTGAAACCGAAGAACCGCAATGGTACGCCGGACAATGTCCGCGAATAGAAAACAACCAACTGATTTTAGCGCCCGCAGGAAAAGAAATTCTGATGGTCGGAATTGACTGCGAAACAGGCGAAATCGCTTGGCAAACGCCCAATACGTTGGGATATAAAATGTCGCATTCGTCCATTATGCCGATGACGCTCAGCGGAAAGAAAACTTACGTGTATACAGGAATCGGCGGAATTTGCGGTGTGTCAGCCGAAACTGCCGACAAAGGCGCGTTGTTGTGGAACGCCGCTTGGCGACCTTCGGTGGTTGCGCCTTCGCCTTTGCAACTTTCGTCCGATAAAATCGCAATGACAGCAGGTTACGGCGCAGGCGGAATAGTAATAAACGTAAAATACGCCGAAGGCAAATGGACAGCAACCACCGCTGACCAATACCGTCCAAACGAAGGAATGTCGAGCGAACAGCAAACGCCCATTTTGTACGAGCAAATGGTCATAACCATTCCACCGAAAGACGGCGGCGGCGTGCGCGGAAAAATAGTTGCCTATTCGCCGTCCAATTTGCGCGCGCCCATTTGGGAATCGGCGGCAGACGAACGCTTTGGACTTGGTCCTTATATGGTTATCGGCAATCATTTGTTTGCATTCAAAGATGATGGCGAATTGTTTGTCTATCAAATCCAAGCACGAGCAATGACATTGGTGAAAAAACAACGCATTATGAATGGTCACGACGCTTGGGCGCCAATGGCGTATGCCGATGGATATTTAGTCTTGCGTGACGACCATTGGGTGTATTGTTTGAAAATAATGTCTGAACCTTGATTTTTACAAGATTTATAAGATTAACAGGATAAATAAAAAATGATAAAGATATGAAATTTCCATGAGTTTTTTAACAAAAACTCACCAAGCGAAATGATTATAATTCAATAACTTACAAAATTATAAACAGATGAAAAATAATAAAACAAAATTTGATAGAATTTCAATATGGCTTATTGTAATTGCAGTATTTTTTGCAGTTATTGCTTTTATTTTTCCCATTTTATTAACACAATTTTCAATTGTTGATTTTACAGGAACAGGACAAATTGGAGAAACAATCGGAGGAATAACAAGTCCATTTATTGGAATTGCAAGCATAATAGTAATGTTTTTGGCTTTTTATATGCAATATAAAGCAAATGAAATACAGAAGGAATTATCCTTAGAACAAAATAAACAATTTAATACAGAATTAACAGAGCAGAGAAAACAGTTTGAAAGAGATCAATTTGAAAATCAATTCTTTCAAATGTTGCAAACGCATAAAGAAAATATCAGTGAAATATTTGTAGAAACAATTTATTATTCAGATGATGAATATGTTAAAGAACAGCAAATACACAAGCAGTATATTTATGGAAGAAAAGCATTAGAATATATCATAGAAGAGATTAACATTGCATACTACTGTAAAAAAGCAATAGATGATAATCGCAATTCAAATGTAACAAATTTCAAAAATGCCTATTATGCTGTTTGGAATGGAATAGACATAGGTAAGTCAGGTTTGAATAATACTCTTAGGATATATCAGAATAACATTAATCTTTATATAAAAAACATTGGAACACGACAAACAACAACAAAACCTTCTATTTCATTTGTTTTAGATACATTTACAATTGAAAAAATGAAATATGATATTTCATATGTTCCAAAAAAAAATGATTTTGTTCCTTTTCAGGGCTATTCTTCTTTATTAGGACATTATTACAGACATTTATATCAAACTGTTAAATATGTCGTATCAAAAGATTTTTTAACTTATGAAGAAAAAAGAAGTTATTTGCGAATTTTGAGAGCGCAAATGTCTAATCACGAACAAGTTCTATTGTTTTATAATTGGTTGGCTAAATATGGAGATAAATGGGAATGTGAAACAAATCATTTTTTTACAGATTACAGAATGATACATAATGTATGGCAAGCAATGATAATTGATGATTTTGACCTTAAAAAAATTGTTACAGAAAAAAATCCAAATTATTTAAAAGAAAACAACCGAGAAAATGATTATTTATTTGAATTTCAGGGTTAATAAATGAAAAATTATGAATAAAACATTAAAAATCACATTAAATATCCTCCTATTTATCCTCATTGCAGGATTTGGATATTATATGCTTCGTTCGATAATTTCGGACGAAAACGCAACTCAGTCGGGCAACGAAAATGCGGAAAACACATTTGTTTCGCCTTACACGAAAACAAATAGTTTTGATGCCGATTCCGAAATATTGAGTTTCGATATTTACGAAAATGCCGTTTATGCTGCTTTGTCCGACCGAGTTTCGGTTTTTGATTTATCAGGCAAACATCAATTCGATGTTGCGATAACGGCAAATCCTCGCGACATTACGGTTGATGAAACGGCGATTTATCTGCTCTATCCAACCGAAATACACGTGTATTCTTTCGGCGGACAAAAAACAGACGAGTGGCAAGCGTGCAGTGATAATTCCGATTATTGCGCCTTTACAACCACCAAAGACTATGTTTTTGTAACCGATGCAGCAAATAAAGAAATCGTTCAATACGATAAACAAGGCGCTTTGGTGCGCTTTATCAAAAGTCCGCAAGGCTTTATCATTCCGAGTTACGCATTTGATATTATCAGCATAAACGACACGATTTACTGCGCCAATTCGGGCAGGCACAAAATCGAAAGTTATACGCTCGACGGCAAGTTTATCGCCTCGTTTGGTAAAAGCGGTGCAGGTGCAGGCGCTTTTGCAGGTTGCTGTAATCCTGTTTATCTTGCCGAAAGTTTCGGCGGACACATTTTGACTTCCGAAAAAGGAAATCCACGCATTTCGTCTTATGCAAGAGACGGAAAATTCCGCACGATTTTGTTCGATGCCAATATGTTGGGCGGTGGAACCATTGCTTACGAAATGCAGGTTTCGGGCGAAAATATATACATTGCAAGCAAGAAAACGATTTCGGTTTATGGTTTCGATAAAACGCGTTGCGTTTTTACGGAAAAATCGTGTGGCGATTGTCCAATGCGTGAAAAATGTAAGAAATGAAACCGTGACAATTTGTCACGGTTTGAAAATGAAACGGCTACAAATTGTAGTCATTTGAAATTACAGATAGAAATGAAAAAAATAAATAAAGATATGCAAAACAAAATTCAAATTTTCGAGAAACAGCCTGTTCGTGCTATTTGGAATGAACAAGAGGAAGAATGGTATTTTTCCGTAGTAGATGTGGTGGGAGTTTTAACAGACAGTCCTGACTCTCGTAAATATTGGAGTGTTTTAAAAACTCGTTTAAAAAAAGAAGGAAATGAGTTGACTACAAATTGTAGTCAACTGAAAATGAAATCTGCAGACGGTAAAATGTATTTTACCGATGTCGCTGATACAGAGCAAGTTTTGCGAATAATTCAATCCGTTCCAAGCAAAAAAGCCGAACCATTCAAAATGTGGCTCGCAAAAGTCGGAGCAGAACGAATTGACGAAACAATTGACCCTGAACTTTCCATTGACCGCGCCATTCAAAATTACCGCCGTTTGGGTTACAGCGAAAATTGGATAAATCAGCGAATAAAATCTATCGAAGTACGCAAAGCCTTGACCGACGAATGGGATAAAAGCAACGTGCAACAAGGCAAAGAATATGCCGAATTGACCGACCTAATGAGCCAAACGTGGAGCGGAATGACAACTCGCGAGTATAAAAGTTTCAAAGGATTGAAAAAGGAAAACCTTCGCGATAATATGACCAACACCGAATTGGTACTCAATATGTTAGCAGAAGTTGCCGCAACCGATATTTCCATAGAACGACAACCTGCGAATTTTGACGAAAGTGCAGAAGTGGCAAAAGAAGGAGCAAAAGCCGCTAAAGTCGCCCGCGCACAAATCGAAAAAAGCACAGGAAAATCGGCTATTTCCTCGCTAAACGCTCACTCGGGAATGATGATTGGGAAAGGCGAAAATAAAAAATTGAAATAAATATGAAAACCAACAAAACAACCCCCGAAGGTCGCCGAGAATTTCTCAAAACCTGCGCAAGATTAGTGGCAGGCGGAACAATCGTGGCGCTTTTCGGAATTCCTTTTCGGAATACAATAGCAAAGGCGAAGGAAACAGAATATTTTTGGCAAATTGACCCATCGAAATGCACTTTTTGCGGACTTTGCGAAACCGATTGCGTATTGCCGATGTCGGCAGTAAAATGTATGCACGCTGTAAAAGTTTGCGGTTATTGTGATTTGTGCGGCGGTTATTACCGCGCCAATGTGCGAGATTTGAATACCGCTGCCGAAAATTTGATGTGTCCGACAGGTGCTATTAACCGCAAATTTGTAGAAGAGCCTTATTTTGAATACAGCATAAATAAACATCTTTGCAATGGTTGCGGAAAATGTGCAAAAGGCTGTAATTCATTTGGTAATGGTGCGATGTACTTGCAAATAAAACAGGAATTGTGCAAGAATTGTAATGAATGTCAGATAGCGAAAGTTTGTCCGTCTGATGCGATTAGGCGTGTTCCAATTGAGAAGGCGTATGATTTGAAAGGATAAGTTTTGAACCAAGATTTTAGTAAGATTTATAAGATAATCAAGAAAAAATGATAACATACTTTTCAAAAAAAGGACATATTAATATTTGCGAGGATAGTCTAACTTCTATGGTTTTTGATTTTCTGAAATATCTTCCAATAGAAATGTTTTGGGAAATCCTCAAAAAATCTCTTTGTCAAGATAAATTACCAAAAGTAAGTGGAGAAGAGATGCAAATTTCTTTTTGGGAAAAATGGAACGCAGACGGCACTCAAAATAGTATTTACGTAGAGCCCGATGTTTTTATTCGTTTTTCCAAATTTAATGTAATTGTTGAAGCAAAACGATATGACGAAAACCAACAATACAAAGAACAAATGACAAAAGAAATAAAAGCATATTACAATGAATTTCAAGATAATAAACAACTCTATTTTATTCAATGTGGCGGATTAAACAATCATAATAATGAGCCTGATATAAAAATGAATAACAATTCAGTCGTTATTTGTAAAACAAATTGGACAAAATTATTAACTGAGATTGTAACTTTGAGAGAGCAGGATTATATAAGTAATTCGCAGGCAAGAATTTTAGATGATTTAATTAGAGGTTTTGAATTATTTGGCTTTTTTAGAAAAACGTGGTTGAATAGTTTAAAATTACAAAAAATAGGAGAGGCTACAACAGATGTTTTTGTATG
>Ga0082212_10005964_pt1 | contig 16485 bp, 14 predicted proteins | sample TergutNt197P3_FD_71548 | JGI IMG/M metagenome (GOLD analysis project Ga0082212, IMG submission 71548) | Neocapritermes taracua P3 segment gut microbial communities from Petit-Saut dam, French Guiana - Nt197 P3 | ecosystem: Host-associated > Arthropoda: Insects > Digestive system > Gut ... | reverse complement strand
CTAACCTTGGCGTTGCGTATGCCGGCGAAGCGTCGTTTATCCTTGCGGATATTCCGGGGATAATCGAGGGCGCGGCGGGAGGCGCGGGGCTTGGGCATGACTTTCTCAGGCACATCGACCGCTGCCGCTTGCTGATACATATTGTAGATATTTCCGGCAGCGAAGGAAGAAGTCCCATAGAAGATTTCAAGGTCATAAACGAAGAACTCCGCATATATGACCCGGAGCTTGCGGAGCGCCCTCAACTTGTCGCCGCAAATAAGTCGGATATAGCTGGGGACGATGAAATGAAAAAGCGATTCGAAGAATTTATCGAATCGCTGGGGTATAGGCTTTTCACTATTTCCGCCGCAACGAATAAAGGGGTGCGGGCGCTTATTGACGCCGCTGCGGAAGAACTGAATAAACTACCGCCTGTAACCGTATTTGAGCCTGAGTATGTTCCGAAGCAAGCTCTGCCGGGAAGCCCCGGGGATTTAACTATCGAAAAATTTGACGATGTTTGGACGATTGATGGCCCATGGTTGGAGAGGCTTGTACAAAATGTGAACTTTTCGGATCATGAATCCAGAATGTTCTTTGACAGGACGCTGCGCAACAGCGGCGTTTTTAAGAGACTGGAAGATATGGGGATCAAGGAAGGGGACACCGTCAGCATATATGACCTTGAGTTTGAGTATATGTAGCTGTTTTTATAAGTTGATCAGGCTTCTATCCCCAGGCTTGTCATAAGTTTAACCAAAGAGTCCATGTCAGGCAGCATAATAACATTTGCGCGGGCCTTTTTGCCTTCGATCTCCAGTTCATTTTGAATAAGAAGGAGCGTATCGCTAATATGCGCAAAGTAAATTGATGGTACGCTCATAATGGAGCCTAGCATATCTAAAGTCGCTTCGGGCGGCGATATGTCTATTGGCATGCTTGTCATTTCTGAAATCGCGCCGACGAAAGACGCTGACATTATGTTTGATACTTCGCTAATTGCTGAAAACCCCATCTCGTCGATTTCCTCATGGCTTTTAATGTCTGTATACATCAGCATGTTCACCATGTCGCAAGTTATGTCTATAGGAAGCAGGAACATCATCATACCGCTGATGCTGCCAGAGAGCATTAGCAGCGTCCCGACCATAACAGCTTCAGGGCCGCCAAGCGCTTCATAGGTTTCGTTAAACCCCTTGATGCTTATATCGGGAATTGATATATCGACTTTATGGCCAAGCATCTTAGATAACGACGACGCAGCGTTACCGGAGCCGATGTTGGCTATTTCCCTCAATACGTCTATGTGCATTTCGTTTATGTCGTTATATGAATTAAGCGCCATAATCATCCTCCGATATTATGTCATTGTTTAATCATAATACATATCGATAACGTGATCATTTTCGATTATAGCATACAGATACCATGAATACAAGCATATTAAAGAGTTTCTGCACGATAAAGAATGGTATTATGCAAGTATGATGCTTTTAGGGGATATATTAAGCAATGCGAGGCGCGCGTAGATGGAATTGTTCAACGCAATCACAGTCAAGGAACTGCTTGAAAACCACGAATTCAAGTTCTCAAAATCGAAAGGGCAGAATTTTCTGGTCGACGCGAACATCCCGGAGAAGATCGTCAGGCTTTCACGCATAGACAAGAGCTGCGGAGTGCTTGAGGTCGGGCCGGGGATCGGCGCTCTGACTGTCCATTTATGCAGGGCGGCCGGGCATGTGGTCGCGGTGGAGCTTGATAAGAAACTTGCGGAAATACTTGGAAAAGCTGCAGGAGCGGCTGATAATATCGATATCGTGCAGGGCGACATCTTAAAGCAGGATATTAGGTCGCTTGCAGCTGAAAAAATGCCGGGATTGAGGCTGTGCGCCTGCGCAAACCTCCCGTATAGCATAACGACCCCGGCTCTGACGGCGCTTGTCAACGCCGGAGCCTTCGAATCGATAACAATAATGGTGCAGCGGGAAGTAGCCCGGCGCCTTTGCGCATCGAAAGGTACGGCGGATTATGGTGCGATTTCAGTTTTTGTTCAGTACCACACAGAGCCGAAGGTATTGTTTGACGTGCCCCCGCAGTGCTTTGTGCCGCAGCCCGCAGTCTTTTCTTCGGTGGTCATGCTGAACACGCGGCTTGAAAAGCTGCTTTCGCCTGAAATGGAGCCCTTGTTTTTCCAGATCGTCCGCGCTGCGTTCGGGCAGCGGAGAAAAACGCTTGTGAATGCCTTGTTTTCAGCGTTCGGGAGTACAATGAGCAAGCAGGAGATTTCGAGCGCGGTGCAAAAATGCGGCTTTGAGCCGGACGTCAGGGGGGAAGCCTTGGGCGTGTTGGACTTCATAAGTCTGTCGAAAGAAATGATTTGACACCCTAGCCATGAGTGTTTAGCGCCGGTTTCTGTGGAAAATATATGCTTTTTCCGTGCGTGATTGAATGCAGCTTGTACAGAAAAAAGAAAAGTAACAAATTTTTACAAAAATCTTACAAAAGTGATTGACGCAAAAAAAAATATATAGTAATATTGATGAAAATAATCGAAAGCGAGGTGGAAGTCGAGCACTGGGAGCCTTGGACAAAAGACTCCTAGCTCGATGGTTGGGATGAGTATTATTGCTGAAGTCAAGTGCGCCAGATGCGACCGCATGTACTCAGGTATCCACAGCAGGTGCCCTTACTGCCGTGCGCGGCGGATCGGCCGCGGGAAGTATTCCGAAGAAACAGATAACGCAAAAGGGAAAATGCTTGTTGGCATTCTCATCCTTGCCGTTCTGGTTGTAGCTGTAGTAGTGCTGCTTGCGACTGCTGAGAAACCGGATGACGGCAGCCTGGGATATGCGCCGTCGCCCGCAGAATCTTCACCTGATTTGTCGTCGCTGGGAACTGATAACGACAATGTTACAGAGACCGGGCCTCCAGTTTCCCCTTCGCCGCCTCCGACAGAAAGCGAGGAGCCGTCAGTTTCGCCACTTCCCGTCGTGACTTCTGTGATCATCACATATGCGGGGGTGAAAAAAGATGACTTTACAGCGAAGATCGGTGAGCAAGTTCCTCTGAAAGTCAAAATCGAACCGCCGGGCGTCGAGGCCGAGGTCGAATGGGTGAGCAGCAATACCAATGTTTTTGACGTCGTTGCCAGAGACACCACCGGACTCGATGCGAAAGTCACGGGAAAGGGCAGGGGCGACGCAACGCTGACTGTCATCGTCAATGGCGAGATAGAAGCAAAGTGTATAGTTAGGGTCAATTAGTTTTCGAGATAACTGCTTTGTAGAGCGAATTCTTTGGTATGCCTGATTCTGCGGAGACCTTTCTTACGGCGTCCTTAATAGAGTCACCCAAGGCGATTTGCGCCTGCGCGGCTTCGACTGCGTCTTCAAGGCTGGGTCCGGGCTCCTCAATCTTTTGCACGCCTTCAACAACTATGACGAACTCGCCCCTGGGCGGGTTCGTTTTATAATGCGCAGCTGCCCCGGACAAGCTGCAGCGCAGCGTTTCCTCATAGATTTTTGTTATTTCGCGGGATATTGCGACGCGCCTGTCTCCAAACGAGGCCAGCATATCATCGAGCGTACGCACCAGTTTATGCGGCGCTTCATAGAACACCATTGTGCGCTTTTCTGTTTTCAGCTCGTTCAAATGCTCGACCCTGCTTTTCCTTGCAGTCGACAAGAACCCCTCGAAAGCGAAGCGGCCCGCCGGGAGCCCGGAGAGCACCAACGCCGTCACGGCGGCGCAGGGGCCGGGGATAGCGATGACCGGAACTCCGGCGTCGATGCACATGCGTATAAGCTCTTCTCCCGGATCGCTAATACCCGGTGTGCCGGCGTCGGTCACAAGCGCGCAATCCTCGCCGGAGAGTATGCGGCTGAGGATTTTTTCGCCGCTGTCACGGCGATTGTGCTCGTAGTAACTGACGAGCGGCTTCTTCAGCCCAAGATGCGACAGCAGCTTGCGCGTGACGCGCGTATCCTCGGCAGCGATGAAGTCAGCGCCGGCAAGCGTTTGCGCTGCCCTGTGCGAAATATCCCCGAGGTTGCCGATCGGCGTTGCGACGGGGTACAGCGCGCCGCTTCCGCTTAAGCTGTCTGAGGACATTCGATTTTCGCCGGTTTCAGGTTCATATCCATTAGGTTCTATGGGCATATTATCACTACCTGTCATTATAGAAAACAGCTGACAAATAATTACAATTACAAGTAATTACTCGTCAGCTGTTTTTTCTATATTGTATTATGCTGAAATTGCGTCGACAGGGCAAGACTCCGCACATGCGCCGCAGTCTACGCAGGTTTCGGGATTGATCTGATACTGCGTACCGCCATCGGCAATTGCATCGACAGGGCAGTTGCCCGCGCAAGAACCGCATGATACGCATGCATCGCTGATTTTATATGCCATGTAAAGCACCTCCATAATAATGAATATTGGCCGCTGTTCGACCTGTTTTGTATTCTATCATGGTTTTATTAAAAATCAAGAGCTAATTTGCGCAGCTCCAATATCTGTTCTGTAATACGCATCTGTAAAGCTGATGCGCCGGGCGCCGTCGTATGCCCGCGAAACGGCGAGCTGCAGGCTGCTCCCTGCTGCGGTGACGCCGAGCACCCGACCGCCGTTCGTCACATAACCATCGCCGGAGCGCGCGGTGCCCGCGTGGAACACGGTGACGCCGCCGGGTACCGCATCCAGGCCGGAAATAACATACCCTTTGTTGTATTTTTCCGGATAACCGCCGCTTGCCATCACGACGCAGCAAGCAAAACCGTCATGCCACTCGACGCTGATCTCTTCAAGCCGCTCGTCGACAATAGCCTCGAAGATGTCAAGCAGGTCGGTTTTCAGCAGTGACAGGACAGCTTGCGCCTCCGGATCGCCGAAACGCGCGTTATACTCGACCACTCGCGGGCCGTCTGCCGTGAGCATAAGGCCGAAATACAGGACGCCCTTGAACGGGCAGCCTTCTTTTTCCATTGCCGCGACGGTAGGTCGGACTATCGTTTCCATACAGAGCGCTGCGGCGCCGGGAGTATACTTAGGACTGGGGCAGAATGCGCCCATCCCTCCGGTGTTCGCTCCAAGGTCGCCGGTCAACGCGCGCTTATGGTCTTGCGACGATAGCATCGGCACAATGGTTTTACCGTCGGTGAACACAAGGAGCGTTACCTCCGGCCCTGTCATATATTCCTCGACGACAATGCGGTTGCCGCTTTGGCCGAATTTCTTTTCCAGCATCATTTCATCTACTGCGTTTTCAGCCTCTGAGGTATCCATAGCAACTACGACGCCCTTACCGAGAGCCAGTCCGTCTGCTTTTACCACTATCGGGGCGCCATGCGCGCGGATGTAAGCCTTTGCTTCTTCAGCGTTGTCAAAAGCCTTGTACTGAGCGGTGGGAATGCCGTATTTGCTCATAAGGTTCTTTGCAAAAACCTTGCTGCTTTCAATGGCTGCGGCATTTTTATGCGGCCCGAAAGCGCGGATCCCGGCTTCCTCAAGCGCATCGACCATACCTTCTGCAAGCGGGTCGTCCGGCGCTACGACGACGAAATCGATCGGACTTTCCTTCGCAAAACGCACCATTTCGCTAACGTCTGTAGCAGTGATACCGACGCATTCCGCAATATCCGCTATCCCGCCGTTGCCGGGCGCGCAGTAAAGCTTGCCGACGCGCGGCGATTTTCGCAGCGACCAGCATATAGCATGCTCGCGCCCCCCTGAGCCGATCACAAGGATGTTCATAAACTGCTCCATTCTTTAATGGTGGAAGAGCCTTGCGCCTGTGAACGCCATGGCTATGCCGAATCTATCGCAGGTATCGATCACGTTGTCGTCCCTTATCGAACCGCCCGGCTGCGCGATGAACGCCACGCCTGATTTTCGCGCTCTTTCAATGTTGTCGCCGAAAGGGAAGAACGCGTCGCTGCCCAGCGAAACACCGGACATACCTGCGATCCACTCTTTTTTCTCATCTGCGGTGAAAGGCTCGGGCTTGCTGACAAACGTTTTCTGCCATTCGCCGTCGAGTAAAAGGACGCCGGGGTCGTCGGAGATGTATGTATCGATTGCATTATCGCGGTCAGGACGGCTCAGACCTCCGATAAAAGGAAGCTCCAAAACCTTTTTATGCCGCCGCAGCCGCCAGTTGTCCGCTTTTGACCCGGCAAGGCGCGTGCAGTGGATCCTGCTCTGCTGGCCCGCGCCGATGCCGATAGCCTGCCCGCCGGACACATAACAAACGGAGTTCGACTGCGTATATTTTAACGTGATAAGCGATATCAGCAAATCGCGCAAAGCGTCGCCGGGAATGTCTTTCTTTTTTGTGACGACGTTGGCAAGCATATCTGCGCTGATATGAAGATCGTTGCGCCCCTGCTCGAATGTGACGCCGTAAACGTCTTTGCGCTCTATGGCGCGCGGGATGTATGCCGGGTCTATTCTGACGATGTTATATACGCCTTTACGCTTTTTTCGCAGTATCTCGAGCGCGGCGTCTGTATAACCGGGAGCGATCACTCCGTCGGACACTTCCGGCGCGAGCGCCGCGGCAGTGTCTTCGTCGCAAATGTCGGACAGCGCTGCCCAGTCGCCGTATGAGCTGACCCTGTCCGCCCCGCGCGCCCGGATATACGCACATGCAATAGCAGAGCGCTGTGCGTGTGTTGGCGTCGGTTGCGGCGCGCGCGCAAGCGCGGAGCGCTTTGCGTCAGCCGGCGGCGATTGCGGCGCTGCCTGCGCGAAAAATGCTTTTTCGTCAGTTTCGCTCAGCGGCAGCCCGATCGCTGCGCCGGCGGGCGAGACATGCTTGAAAGATGCGGCGGCCGGCAGCCCTGTCGCGGCTTTAAGCTCGCGCGCAAGCTGGTAGCCGTTGAGCGCGTCGAGGAAGTTTATATATCCCGGCTTGCCGCCCAGCACCTCGACGGGCAGCTCACCCTGCTCCGCAAAAATGCGCGACGGCTTCTGATTAGGGTTGCACCCGTATTTGAGTTCCAGTTCTTTCATTGTTTTAATACCTATGTAAAGATGATGGTGGGATTTAATTCACCGAGCGCAGCGAGTTCGCTCAGTGGTTACCTGTTACGGTTGATTATCACTTCAGATGATTCGCCTGTGTCAATGAGGGTTTCGCGCGCATAAAGCGACACTTTGTTACCGGGGTCGAGCGCATCCCATAGCTCATGCGCAAAAGCTTCCAACCCCTCTTCTATGCGGATGCCGACCGGAAGAGGCTCGCCCTCAAAAGAGGGGGGAGGATCGCCGTCGGACATGTACGTCGATATGAAGTGCCCTGCGCCGGGCGCAGCGGATGAATAGTCGAAAAAGAAACGGCAGCAGCAAGAAGGATCGCCGCCGCCGCTTTTCAGGATCGACATGATATAACCGCCGCCGGGCAAAACCAGGCCCGATATCCGCGGTGTGTATATCGGCGGGTCCGGCTCAAACTCGCGGGTCATTAGCGCAGCGTGAAAGCTTTTGCGGTAAAACTCATTCCGGAAGTTATCACGCTCATTAGAGCCGCGGACATGAGAGTCGCGGACATGAGAGTCGCGGACATTAGATTCATGCCCGTGTGAGCCTGATTCGTCATTGATATGGCCGGCGATAGTATCGGTCTGATCGCCGTTCGTTACTATTATCGCGTCACTGCAAACGCGCAGAGGGTGGTAGATGACAAGGCTCGGGTCAGTCATCTTTGCGGGGTTAAAAGCTTCGGTGCGAAAACCGTCGCCGGTTTTGGCAAAGACACGGTTGCGGCTGTTTTCAGAGCGCCCCATAATAAAGTACACAACGACGCTCCTTGCGCCATCCGCGCTCATCCCCAGAACGATCCCTCTGCCCGGATAACTATTCGCCCTAAGTATACTTAAAATATCTTTCGCAGCCACTAAAACCTCCCAGGTGCGAGTATTCTCACTCTTTTCTCTTTTCTCTTTCCTCACTAGCCACTAGCCACTAGCCACTAGCCACTCATATGACCCCTGACCCCTGAAAACAGTTTGAACTCAAACCGTTTCCGCGTCAACGATGTGAACAATGCGCCCTTCGACTTTCAGGCGCCCTTCGCAGTACAGGGAGATCGCTTCCGGGAGGAGCTTCCACTCAGCCTCCTCCATCACCCTGCGCTGCAGAGTCGACGGAGTGTCGTCCTCGAAGATTTCCACGGCCTTCTGGAGGATTATCGGCCCTTCGTCGGCGTCTTCGGTCGCAAAATGGGCAGTCGCCCCCGTTACCTTCACCCCATGCCCAAGCACAGCCTCATGAACGCGCAATCCATAGTAACCTATCCCGCAAAAAGACGGCACAAGGGCAGGGTGGATGTTGATTATCCTGTTCTTGTACTCGTCGACGAGATGCGAGCCCAGGATATAGTTGAAGCCTGCGTACACTACCAGCTCGATTTCCAGATCCTTCAGCTTGTCCAGGATAGCCTTCGTGAAGCTGAAACGGTTGGGGAAGATCGACCGGTCCACTATGTACACAGGGATGTTCGCGTGTTTCGCGCGTTCGATCGCATATGCTTCCGGGTTGGAGGAAATCACAGCAGCAAGCTCGAAATTCTTGATTTCGCCGAACAGGTTCGCATCAATGATCGCTTGCAAGTTTGTGCCGCCTCCGGACACTAATACTGCGGTTTTTACCATATCAAATCGACCCCCTTTTCGCCTTTGCTGCATCTGCCGATAAGAACAGGCGTCTCGCCGCTGTTCTTAAGAGCGGCTATAACAGCGTCCGTCTTACTCTCGCTAACGGCGGCCATAGCTCCTATGCCCATGTTGAAAGTGTTGTACATGTCGTGTTCCGGTATAGAACCTTTCTTTGCAAGGATCGAAAATATCGGTTTGTGAGGTATTGCGGAAGTATCCAAAATCGCGCGGACGCCTTCATGGAGCATACGCGGTACATTTTCATAATACCCTCCGCCTGTAATGTTGCAAATGCCCTTGATTTCTTTGCCAAACAAGCGTATAGCATTGAGAAGCGGTTTGACATATATCCTTGTCGGGCGCAGCAGCTCTTCGCCCAGCGTGCAGCCAAGTTCCTGCACATAGCTGTCAAGATTATTCAGCTCGCCTGCCAATGTTTTCCTTACAAGTGAGAATCCGTTTGAATGCAGGCCTGTCGACGCCAGCCCGATTATGACGTCGCCGGGGATCACTGAGCTTCCGTCTATGATGTCTTCGTGGTCTACAAAGCCAACTGAGAATCCGGCAATATCATATTCGTCGGCAGGCATCATATCGGGATGCTCCGCAGTTTCACCGCCGATGAGCGCGCAGCCTGCCTGCCGGCATCCTTCCGCGACACCCGCTACGATACTTTCGGTGCGCGCGGGGAAGTTTTTGCCCATCGCCAGATAATCCAGGAAAAACATAGGCTCCGCGCCCGCGCAGACGATATCGTTGACGCACATTGCAACGCAGTCTATGCCGACGGTGTCGTGTTTGTCCATGAGAAAGGCGATCTTGAGTTTTGTTCCGACGCCGTCTGTACCCGACACTGCCACGGGGCGCTTCATCCCGGACAGGTCCGGCTCGAAGAGCGCGCCGAAGCTGCCGAAGCCGCCGAGGACGCCGGGGCGATGCGTGCTTCTGATATGGGGCGCTATCCGCTCGACAGACTCGTACCCGGCCTCGACGTCGACGCCCGCTTTTGCGTATTCGCTGTTATTAGTTACAGACATAGCTTCCTCCAAGCTGTCAGAATGCAATTTGAACGTTAACTCCGGTCTGTCTTTGAATAGTGTATAAATCTGTAAACTACAGATTACTGATTTCTTCCTGCAGAGCGGCGTCTTTCTCCTTGATTTTATCAGCCATGGCGGTCTTGAAATCGCTGAGTTTTTCTGCGAGGGCGTCGTCTGATACAGCGAGTATCTGCGCTGCAAGCAGCGCCGCGTTCTGCGCGCCGCCGATTGCGACAGTGGCGACAGGTACGCCCGAAGGCATCTGGACGATCGACAGAAGGCTGTCGAGTCCGTCCATGGTCGAAGATTTTATCGGAAGGCCAATGACGGGCAGCGTTGTATATGCCGCGATGACGCCGGGCAGCGCCGCCGCTTTTCCGGCTGCGGCGATTATTGCGCCAAACCCGTTGCTGCGGGCGTTCTTCGCAAACTGCTCCGCGTCGTACGGCGTGCGGTGAGCGGAAATGACATGCGCATCAAAAGGGATGCCGAACTCTTTTAGCTGTTTTATTGCGTCTGAAACGGCAGGGAGGTCGCTGTCCGAGCCCATTATGACCGCTACTTTTTTCATATCCATCCTCCGTATAGTTACCTAATAACTACAATATATAGTATGTTGAGCGCTTTTTCAAGTAAAATATTGCGAGTTCACAGGTTCATTGAAAAATATCGCAGCAAAATTTGTAATCTGCACTTATCTGTAGTAAACTGTTCAAGAAAGGCTGGGATATTTTATACAGACCGGAGAAAACGAAGAAGATACCGTGTTTTTAGATGAAATAGTAGCAATTGAAGTATTATCAGGCGTAGCTATAGCATAAATAACTTACAAAGGTTTCTATTATGCCGGATGTTTATGATTGTGTTGTAGTATCGAATAAGAGATTGAGCGATACGGTTTTTTCCATAGTGGTTTTATGTGCGGAAATTGCGGAAGCGGCGCGCGCCGGGCAGTTCGTCAGCATCAGCTGCGGTGCGGGGAGGATATTACGCAGGCCAGTCAGCATATGCCGCGCGGGAAATGGCGAACTGGAGTTTATATTTGAAATAAAGGGCGACGGTACGCGCTGGCTCTCGGAGCGTATTCCGGGGCAAAAGCTCGATATACTCGGCCCGCTCGGAAAGGGTTTCGACCTGCCTGGCGGGCGGCTTATACTTGTCGGCGGCGGCATAGGCGCTCCGCCGATGCTTTTTGCAGCGAACACAGTAAAAGGCGCAGCTACTGCCATACTCGGATTCCGCAGTGCCGCCAATGTTATCTTGTTCAATGAATTTAAGGAAATATGCGAAAACGTGGTCCTGACGACCGACGATGGAAGCCTGGGGCAGCATGGTTTTGTTACCGGTCCGCTGGAAGACCTGTTGAAAAACGGTATATACAAAGCAGTTGCCGCATGCGGCCCGCGCCCGATGCTTTCCGCAGTTGCTGCCATATGCGCCCGTTACGGCACACAGTGCCAGGTGTCGCTCGAAGAACGCATGGGCTGCGGGATAGGAGCTTGCACAGTATGCGCATGCGCGACTAAAACAGACGGCGCCGGGCGGATGAGCCGCGTTTGCAAGGACGGCCCGGTTTTCGACGCGCAGGACGTGGTTTGGTAAGTGCGCATAGGAGGATAGAGAGTGGATCTTAGCGTTGAGTTTGCGGGGGTCAAGTTCAAAAATCCGGTCGTTACTGCTTCCGGCACGTTTGGCAACGGCAGGGAATACGGCGAGTTTTACGATTTGTCAAGGCTTGGCGGTATATGTGTCAAAGGGCTGACGCTCTTGGAGCGCCCCGGCAACCCTCCTGCGCGCATTGCAGAGACACCGATGGGAATGCTAAACAGCGTCGGGCTGCAAAACTACGGCGTTGAAAAATTCATTCAAAGCGACCTGCCGTTTCTGCGCGGGTTCGACACGGTGATAATTGCGAACATTTCAGGCAACACAGCGGAAGAGTACGCAGAAATGGCGGAAAAGCTCTCCGGCGAAAACATTGACATGATAGAGGTGAATGTCTCCTGCCCGAACGTAAAAGCAGGCGGAATGCAATTCGGAACATCCCCCGGCTCAGTCGCGATGATAACTGAAGCAGTGCGCAAACACTCTCAGGCGCCTGTAATGGTCAAGCTCTCGCCTAATGTCACGGACATCGCTGAAATCGCGCGCGCGGCGGAAAGCTCGGGCGCGGACGCATTGTCGCTGATCAACACAGTGCTTGGGATGCGCATAGACATTACGGCGCGAAAGCCGATCCTGCACAACAACACTGGCGGCCTGTCCGGGCCGGCTGTTTTTCCAATAGCGGTGAGGATGGTGTGGCAGGCAGCGTCAGCCGTAAAGATACCGATACTCGGGCTGGGCGGGATAACAAGCGGAGCGGACGCCGTCGAAATGATGCTCGCGGGCGCAAACCTCGTTGGCGTCGGCACCGCAAACTTCAACGACCCCTACGCCCCCATAAAGATAATCAAAGGAATCGAAGAATACATGGAAAGCAGCGCAACAGAAAACGTGCGCGACCTTACAGGCAAAGTTATTTTGAACTGACCAGCGGTTACTTTGAGGAACAAATATTGAACAACAACAACAGATTCGATTTTTTGCCGGTCTCGCGCGAAGACATGCTGGAAAGGGACTGGTATTATTATGATTTCCTGCTGATTACAGGAGACGCCTATATCGACCACCCAAGCTTCGGCGCTGCTGTGATAGGCAGAGTGCTCGAAGCAGAAGGGTTCAGGGTAGCGATTCTTGCGCAGCCGGACTATCGCAGCGCGTCGGCAGTTTCTGCGATGGGCAAGCCCAAATATGCAGCCCTTGTGACGTCGGGCAACCTCGACTCAATGGTGGCGCACTACACCGCCGCAAAAAAACCGAGGAGCGAAGACTATTACTCGCCCGGTAAAAAGCCGAAACTGCGCCCCGACCGCGCAGTGACCGTATACTCAAACCTTGTGCGCGAAGCATACCCGGGGCTGCCGATTGTAATCGGAGGCCTGGAGGCCTCGCTGCGCCGCTTTGCCCACTACGACTATTGGGATGACAAAGTGCGCCGCCCGATACTCTTCGATACGGAAGCCGACATAGTCGTTTACGGAATGGGAGAAACAGCGATTGCCGAAATCGCGCGCCGCCTGGCCTCGCATGAAGCCATCGGTGAAATCACTGACATACGGGGCACAGGATTCATAGCGGCTGACGCTGCAAGCTGCTCATACCCGTCGGTAACATGCGCGTCATACGAGGCGGCAGCCTCGGATAAAGAAGCATATGCCCGCGCGGCCATGATGCAGTACGACGAGCACGATGCAGTGCGCGGCAAAGCGGTAATACAGGCTTGCGAAGGCAGAACACTAATAATCAACCCGCCTTCGCAGACTTTGGCGGCAGATGAACTGGACAGGATATACGGCCTCCCGTATACGCGTGAAGTCCACCCGATGTACGATGAAGCAGGCGGAGTTCCGGCAATCGACGAAGTCCGGTTTTCGATCATCCATAACCGGGGCTGCTTCGGGGGCTGCAGCTTCTGCTCACTTGCGTTCCATCAGGGGCGGATCGTCGCAGCGCGCAGCCACAAGTCCGTCGTCGGCGAAGCGGTGAAAATCACGGAACACCCGGATTTCAAGGGTTACATCCATGATGTCGGCGGGCCGACGGCGAACTTCAGGCGCCCCTCTTGCAATAAGCAGTTGAAAGAGGGTATGTGCAAGAGGAACTGCCTCGCCCCCGAACCATGTCAAAACGTAAACGCCGACCACACTGATTACCTGCTGCTGCTTAGAAAGCTTGCCGGATTGCAGGGCGTCAAGAAAGTGTTCGTGCGGTCGGGCATACGTTTTGACTATCTGATGCTCGACAAAAAAGGAGAATTCTTCTCCGAACTCGTCAAGCATCATATTTCCGGGCAGTTGAAAGTCGCGCCGGAGCACTGCGCGGACAAGGTGCTGTACTACATGGGTAAGCCGCGCAACGAGGTGTTCGAGCGTTTTTCCGCAAAGTACAAAAAAATAAACACCAGATACGACAAGCAGCAATTCCTTGTGCCGTATCTGATATCTTCACATCCCGGAAGCACTGTCCGCGATTCTGTAGCGCTTGCGGAGTACCTGAACCGTACAGGCCGCCAGCCCAAGCAGGTGCAGGATTTTTATCCTACGCCTGGGACATTGTCGACCTGCATGTATTTCACCGGGATAGACCCGCGCACGATGGAACCGGTCCATGTGCCGCGCTCAAACGAGGAAAGGGCTATGCAGCGCGCACTGCTGCAATGGAAAAGGCCGAAGAACCGCGATCTCGTGCGCAGGGCGCTGCAAAAGTCGGGCAGGGAAGACCTTATCGGCTACGGGAAAAAGCATCTGGTTCCGCCGCACAAGCGAAGGGATTAGGGGCTATTTGTTTCGCTGATTATTACGGCGAAGAATGTCAGTGCAAAGCCGATGAGCAGCTTTGCGCTCACGGCCTCTTTGTACAAGAAAAATGAGAATACAGCGCCGAAGACTGATTCAAGAGTCATTATCACCGCCGCCTGAGATGGCGGCGTATATTTTTGCCCGTACACCTGCATCAGTATGCATCCTGCGGTGCATATGACCGTGAGAAATACAAGGCTCCAAATGTCGGACGGAGCCGCATTCACGGGGGGCTCGCTGAAAATGAAAGCGCATATCAGCGCAATTACTCCCACCGCCGCAAACTGGAGCATCGCAAGCATGACAGGGTCGCGCTTCTCTACATACCTGGCTGTGACGATGATGTGTACCGCGAAGAAAAAGCCGCATACAAGCGTGAGCGCGTCACCTGCGCCAACCCTGAGGTCGCTGTCGATAGTGATGAAGCCTATGCCTGCAATGCATACAAACGCAGCCGCCACATTGTATTTATCAGGTTTTTGCTTTATAAACAGCCAATAGAGAAACGGCACCATCACACAGTACGCCGACGTGAGGAACGCGTTTTTACCCGGCGTGGTCATGCTCAGCCCGAAGGTCTGGAACGTATACGCAAGAAAAAGCGCGGCCCCCATCAGGATCCCGCCGAGCAAATACGTTTTATCTGCGTCCTTGAGCTTTCTTACACAAGCGGGAAGAAGGATCAGCGCCGCGCCGCAAAAACGGAAAGCAATAATGTACAGCGGCGAAACATTTGTCAGCACATTTTTCATCGTGACAAATGAAACGCCCCAAAGCAATGCAGCGCCAAACAGCGCGCCCCTCCCCAGATTTTTATTCTTACTCATACCTAAACCTTCGACATATACCTCGCCGCCGAATTGAGGAGCAGCCGCTTGACGCCCTCGCTTACAAACTCGATCTCGAGCAAGGCGTCGCCTCCTGCCGGAGTTACTTTTTTGATCACGCCGCGCCCGAACGCAGTGTGATCGACGGCGTCGCCCTCTTCGTACCGCGCGGCTGGCCGCGCATCAGCCTGCGAATCCGCTGTTGTGCCCGCGCCTGTTGCGCCCGTTCTCGCTGCGCCCGTTCTTGCCGCGCCCGTTCTTGCCGCGCCCGCGCCTGTTGCGCTCTGACTGCCATAAGCACTCTGGCTGCCGTAGACGCCGCGCCTTTCAAACCGCCCGCCGCCGCTGCCGGATACCCGCGGCGTATGATCTGCGCACCCGCCGCCGGCGTCGAAATCGAAGCCGACTGAAAAGAGGGGCTCGTGAACGTCGAGGTTTTCGCCGCTGATTTCACCGACAAAACGTGAAGGCTGCGAAGAAGAAGTCTTTCCGAAAAGCATCCTGCGGCGCGCGCTTGTGAACATCAACTTGCGCATTGCCCGAGTCATCGCGACATAACAAAGCCGCCGTTCCTCCTCCATTTCTGCAGGTTCCCCGATAGCCCTTAGCCCGGGGAAAACGCCCTCCTCGGCGCCCACTATGAACACAGTGTCGAACTCGAGGCCCTTTGCGCTGTGCATCGTCATCATGAGGACGCGGTCGGCGCCCTGCTCATCGCTGTCCAGATCCGTGTACAAGGCGGTTTCGCTCAGAAAATCGAAAAGCGAGCCGCCGTTTTCTTTCATGAAACTGATTATGTTCGTTTTTAACTCTCTCACGTTTTCTATGCGAGACAGGTTCTCGTCCGACCCTTTTGATTCAAGCATGCGCACATACCCGGTCCTGTCAATTAACCTGTCGTAAAGCTCATCCAGCGGAATAGTTTCCGAAAGCTCGCGCAGTTCTATGATCATGTCTGCGAACAGGTGCAGCCTTCCCGCTGATTTCTGAAGCACGTCGTGGTTTTGTGAATCCATAATGATGTTGAAAACGGGCGTTACAGTCTGAGTTGCTATCTCTGAAAGGTGGCCGATGGTCGTAAGGCCGATGCCGCGCGCCGGCGTGTTGATGACGCGGAGCAGCCTGACGTCGTCCAGCGGGTTGTGTATCAGGCATAGGTACGCGAGCATGTCCTTGATTTCCGCGCGCTCATAGAACCCGGTTCCGCCGTAGACACGGTAGGGGATACCGGCTCTTTTGAACTCGGACTCAAGCTGGTTGGACTGCGCGTTCATCCTGTACAGCACCGCATGCTCCTGCCAACCGCGCCCTTCCGAGAAGCTTGAAAGTATAGTGTCGGAAACCAGCCGGGCCTCGTCGCGCTCGTCCGACGTCACATGCAGCGCGGGTTTTATCCCCGGGTCTTTCTGCGTCCAAAGCTCCTTGCCTTTGCGCCCCTTGTTGTTTCTTATGACGTCGCTCGCAGCGTTCAGGATCAGGCCGGTCGAGCGGTAGTTCTGCTCCAGCCGGATGACTCTGGCGTCGCGGAAGTGCTTTTCAAAGTTCAGGATATTCTCAATAGTCGCGCCGCGGAACTTGT
>Ga0082212_10005963_pt1 | contig 16488 bp, 8 predicted proteins | sample TergutNt197P3_FD_71548 | JGI IMG/M metagenome (GOLD analysis project Ga0082212, IMG submission 71548) | Neocapritermes taracua P3 segment gut microbial communities from Petit-Saut dam, French Guiana - Nt197 P3 | ecosystem: Host-associated > Arthropoda: Insects > Digestive system > Gut ... | reverse complement strand
ATAGAGAGCGCTTGGGCGATCTCTTCGCTTGATGCATCGCCGGGCGTCGTCAGGAGAAACGGACTCGAAACGTCGACCCCGGATGCGCCGTACAAAACAGGAACCAGCGTGTACCCGTCCTTCACCGGCGCAGCGGCAGAATTCATGGGAACGAGGCACAGCAACATAATAAGTATCAGGCTGAACGATACAATTTTTCTCATAGGTTATACCTGCCTTTCGGTAATAAGAGGTTGCCCGTTGTTATAATTGACGAAAATTTCAATAATTTGTTCCAATGTACATTAAATAGATAAATATTTCAATCTATAGCTTGAAAATACTTATAAAGTGTCGTATAATTGCGCCTTAATAATTATTCATAAAGGAGTTGTTATCGTGAGCAGAAAATTCTCGGCATCCGGCAAGTTAGTAGCGCTTCTGCTGCTGCTTACAATGATGGCCAGTGTATTCCCCGCTGCTGCTTTGGGCGCGGATCTCGGCGATTTTACCGAGTTACGCGATACTACGGCAGTATACCAAAGGGGCGACGGGCTGGAGCCCACCGCGTCGGACGACGCTGTTTTATTTCCGGAAAGCGCAGATCTTGCCGGTATCGATCGATCAGGTATCGATACCAGACTGCGTGACTCAAAGGGAGTTAATGCGAGATCTGTACTGACCACAGCCAGAGATGCAGGTGTCGACACCGAAAGCCTCAGCTACGTGGAGTCCATTGCCGAAGAACTGACCGAGCCGGTCGGTATCGTTGACGTGGAAGGCAGCGGGACAAAACATGTTTTTGTATGGCTGCAGTCATTACCTGACTCTTTGGAGCGTGTCTATCAGCAGCATGGCGCGCGTAACAGCCGCTATGAAACAGCCAGGAGGCACGGGCAGACAGCGCGCAGCAGTATCAGGAACAGTCATCGCTCTCAGATCACATACGAATACTCTGAGGTGTTCAGCGGATTTGCTATGGACGCCACTGTGGAGCAGCTTGAGCAAATCGCCGCGATGGACGGTGTGTTCGCGATCACCGAGGTCGGTTATCAGACAATGGATTATGATCCCGATCCCGGTTATGCGACCCCCGGAAATGCCGCGGCGCGTGAAATATGGGGGATCGGGGAACTGCACGCCGATGGTTTTGACGGTAGCGGAGTCAAGGTCGGAATAATCGACTCGGGTATCGATGCGACTCATCCCGATCTTCAAGGAGCATACAAAGGCGGGTTCAATTTCGCTCCGCGCGGGCCAAAAAATCCGGGCGGCCGCACTGACGATATGAGCACGCCGGATGAAGATCATGGCACGCACGTGTCCGGTATTGTGGCGTCTCAAGGCTTAGTGGCTCTCGGAATGGCGCCCGGCGTCGAGTTATATATGGCGCAGGTTTTCACGCCCGATGACCCGAACGCCGCACGGGACGACGATATTACGGCGGCGATCGAAGCGTTTTGCGGCGGGACACTAAGCAGCCCCTATGCCGGTTGTACTCTGCCGAAAGTTGACATTATCAACATGTCGCTGGGCGTTAATGTCGATAAACCGTACAGCGCCGACCATTTCGCACGCAATAATGCTTGCATCGCGGGCGTACTCGTGGTCAACTCGGCGGGGAATAACGCTTATCAGGATATAATAACGCAACGCAATAATTATACTCTTGGATCAGGCGGCGTGTCGCTGCCGATCAGCGTCGCTGCTTCAAAATACGGCGGTAACCCGGTGCGCACATATTCGCCTGCCGTTTCCAATACGGCTGACTATGAATCGGATCCATTTGAAGTCTATATCGAGAATGGCGACGCGGCGCTTGCGGACGTGTTTTGGGACGGCATGTTCGGTCAACAGGTACCGCATGATTTCACATGGGGACTCAGCGACAGCGCGAACAATTACAACTACCCTGTGGCGACATACACGATCCAGCCCTTGAAATATATAGAAGGGAAGGGTTACGAGGTATTCTATGCCTGCGCCGGCAACGTTCCTACGCCTCCGGGTACCGGCGGCAGCGATATGACTGCGGCTGAGATCACCGCGCTCCAAAACATGGAACCGGGATCCCTTGCGGGTAAGATCCTCGCCGTGAACCGCGGCCAGGCTTTTTATGATTATAAAGGACAGGCGCACCGTCTCGGAGCCGGAGCTCTTATTGTTATAAACCGCACCGATGAGATCATCGGGAACCTGAACATAGGTTCTGAGACCAGCGCAAATGACTTGATCATATTCAGCGCTCCGAGCAGTGTTAAGCAAATCATGTACGATGCGGTGCAAAACGGACAGACCGCATATCTTGATCCCGGAAACCTCAGCTTTTCGGGCCATCCGCTTGAACCTACAGGCTTCAGCTCGATAGGGCCGGTCATTTCTACTGTCGAAATCAAGCCGGACATAATCGCCCCGGGTTATAACATTCTCTCAACGGCGTTAAACGGAGGTTACACGGAAATGGGCGGAACGTCCATGTCCTCACCTGCGGTGGCCGGCCTTGCGGCGCTTGTTAAACAAGCATATCCTGAAGCTTCCGTGCTTGAGATCAAAGCCAGGCTTATGAATACAGCAGACCCGTTCCTGCTCGGTCCCAGCACATCAAACAACAGCGCAAACGGCAAGTATTACTATGATGCGGACGGCGCCGAAATTTCCGTGTTTGAGCAGGGCGCCGGGTTTGCGAATCCATATCGCGCCATTTATGAAGACATTTATATCACGGTAGAAAACACAGTCCCAACCGGCAATGAAGATGAAAGTTTAATGACGGCTGATATGGCCAGTTTCAGTTTCGGTATGCTCGAGCAGGGCGAATCCACCGATGCGCTGACAGCTACGGTCCATGGCGGTGCGGTAAGCAGTATAGAAGTAGTCTATAACCATGATACCAGATATTCCAACAAGAACCTTGACGGCGCCGTGACAGTCTTTTACGAAATCAACGGCGAGACATTCGATGTGTGGCTGGAAATCGATGAAGACGCCAACGACGACTATTTGGAAGACGGAAATCTGTACGAAGGCTACATACTCGCAACTGTGGGCGACGGGCAGTATGTCCTCCCATGGGCATGCCGGATCGGCGATGCGCCTTCTGCTGACGATTGGCTGCTGTTCCCTGACCGGCCGGTCCAGGCGACATACAATAATGCTAATCAGGACTGGAGCCCGTACTCAAGCCAGAATTACATTTATTTCCAGTTCTGGGGCGACGATCTGGCTGATTCGGTAGTACTCAGGACGACCGGCTCCGGGAACAGACTGACATACTTCATGGATATTATCCTTTTCGACGCTGTAACTGAAAAGCCCGCATACCGTTATCAGGTACAACTTGCCTCGAATCTGCCGGCGGGCTATACATTATCCGATTTTCTCTGGTGTGACGGGAGAGTATACCAAATCGGCACAACCGCCAGAGCATACGCCATTAACGCCAACGGTACATGGGCGACCTCGGTATCAAATATCGCTGCCGGATCCTACTATGTTGGGCTTGAGTTCAATGAAAGCGGCCGGAATTACTACAACTGGTATCTACAGCTGGGTATCACTTTCAGTAATACGAGACCGACGATTTCGCTTGATGGCATTGGCACGCTTCCCTTTGACGCCAACACATATCACGAGTACGCATATGGAGCGGACGAAGTGACAGTTGACGGTCGGCTGTACAGCGCCGCGATCGACGAAGCGGCAAACGCCGGACGTACAGGGTTCTACTGGGCAGGTCTTTATCTGCTGCAATATGATGTGATCCTGGAGCTTGACCAGTCCTATAATGTGCTGGTCGACCCGGCGTCGGGGTTGGATCTTGAGGTAGACGATGTATACGGCTCGTGGTTCTGTGATGAGGATGGGTACTTCTCGCTTACTTACCCTGTGCAGGACGATGGAAGATTCTTCGATAAAGCTATTTTTGAAGATCTTCTCCAATACGGATATGACTATACGCTGTACAATCCGAATCGTATCGTTTATGCGACAGACGCGTTTGACGTATCAAACATAACCGGAAACTCGTTCACATATTACGGTTGCCTTGCGTCCTACATGTGGGGTCCGATCACATACGAGTGGCAGGATATTCTCGTGGTTGACGTCGATTTGAACAATATAGAAGGCAAGCTCACAGCATGGTTCGAGTACCAGGGCGGGGATATCCCGGAAGAATTGGATGCGGATGCGCTCACCGTCGAGCTGTTCTTTGACGGCGAGTTCGACAAAGCTCTTACCGATTTCGAATACGATCCCGCGACAGGCGCCGCGGTCTGGTCGTTCGATCCTTACATAGTCAAAGCATTTGAGCCGGTTGGCATAGCCGCGACTGTATTCTATGAAGGGGTATATGTTGACGGCTACGGAGAAGCCGAGGATATCAGTATCTACATTTTAAGTGCAGGCGCCGACGCTTTTGTTACTGTAATGAAAGGAAATACCAACGATCTGACTATTACAGTGACAGAGTACTATTCTAACGGTTCGAAGATCGATTACTCCAAAACCTTCGCAATAAGCAACAACGCAGCCGGAACATACGCCGTAGATGTTTACAAGGTGTACGTTGACACGAAAGGCAACGATCAGATCCGAAGCTGCTATATCACAAATCTGCCGGTGTAACCGGAAAAGAAGTTAATATGAAAAGCAACAAGGGTCAGAATACAATGACCCTTGTTGCTTTTCAGAGTGCGCTGAGGAGATTGAACATAAGTGTTTACTTAGCTGAGCTCCTGCATCAGCGAGTCTATCAGCGCCTCCGCTTCCTCATACTCACCGACGAAAACATTTTGGAGGATCGCTTCGATTGTCTCGCCTGTGCCTGATGCGTTCGCATACTCCCGGAGGATGCCTGAGGCTTTCCTGATCAGCGCGGAATCGACCATTGCGAGCGCGTCTTTCATCGCCGCGAGTTCAGACAAGAGCAGCGCTGTATCCGGAGCGCCGTCCTGCGCCGCTGTTTTCGGTATTATTGCGCCAATACTGCCGAGCAGAGCTTCAAAATCCGCCAGAAAATCATCGTTATTAGCCCGGACAAACTGATAGTCCTCGCGTTTCGCGGCCGCCTCCAGTTCCTTTGCGGCCTCTGATAACGTGACGGCGCCTATATTCATCAGGGCGCTCTTCAGCGCGTGGACATGAACTGTGTATAGAGGCATATCGTCCGTTTCCAAACACTCCCGGATGATCCCGGTTTTTTCAATACCGTCTTTGTGAAAAGCGGAGAGTACGTGTAAGTAATCCTCAAGCGAACCGCCCAGTAAAGCGACGCCTTTCTCAACATCCACTCCCGCGATCTCCAGACTCACGGCCGGATCGCGATTGTAAACTGTTCCGGCCGGATCGCTTTCGTGAACCGCACCGCCCGGTACAGCTTTTTCCGCAGGAGCTATTTGCTTCTCCGCCGGGACCCATCTTTGAAGTATGGCGTTTAGCTTTACCGTATCGATAGGTTTCCCGAGAAAATCATCAAACCCTTTATCCATCAGCATTTGCTGCGTTCCGATAACGGCGTTCGCCGTCAGCGCGATTATCGGAACGATCTTATAGTATATATCGTCAACGCTCATAGCCCTTATATGCGCTACGGTTTCGACGCCGTCCATTTCGGGCATCATATGGTCCATGAAAATAAGGTCGTAATGCCTGTTCCGGACGGCGCGTATGGCTTCCGCGCCGCTTTTACACAAATCGACTTGGAACCCGTATGGTTTGAGCAGCCCGCCGGCCACTTTCAGGTTCGTATTGATGTCGTCCACTACGAGAACATTGACAGTCGGCGCCGTGAATGACGCTATCGAGCTGTGGTTTCCGGTGTTGTTCCGATAATCGGCGAGGCCGTTTAAAACATTTGCGACGGGTATGCAATAAATCGGAGTGGTCAGCGTGCTGTAGCTTTTGTCCGGTAAAGCTTCGCTGTATTCTGTGGCCAATATGATCTTCGCGCCTGAATTTGTTTTTTCATACCGTTCTTTTACCCGTTCAAACAAAGCGGACGACACGATCACGAAAGCATAGCCATTGCTCATGCTCTCTTTGATGAACTCGGACTCTGTCGCCACATGCGTATAGCTCACGCCAAGCTTGTCCATTGTACTAATTATTGAATGCAATAACATTTCCCGGCGCTCATATATCAGGCACTTTTTATCATCGGGATCGTCCACGACCGCCAGCTTTTCTGACGACATTATCTTCTGAGGCAGCGTAATGGTAAAAACGCTTCCTTCGCCATACGTTGATTTGACGCCGATACTCCCGTCCATAGCCTGGACGAGGCTTTTCGTGATGGCCAGGCCTAATCCTGTCCCTTCGATTGAAATGTTGCTTGCCAAGTCGACCCGTGTAAATTCGCCGAACAGCTTGCCTATGTCTTCCTCCTTTATCCCTTTGCCGCTGTCTTCGACGGTGATCTTAAGCAGAATCGAGTCGCCGCCCGCCAACTCCCCGTCGATGGATAATGCGATAAAGCCCTTTTCAGTATACTTGACCGCGTTGTTCAGTATATTCAATATTATCTGTCTGATCCTTGTGGAGTCGCCAAACAGCTCGTTTGGGATATTATTATCGATGTTCACCACAAATCTCAGGCGCGATTCGAATATCTTCGCTTTGAAGATATTGATCAAGTCGCTGATAAAAGAGGAAAACAAATACTCTGTATTGACGATTTCCATTCTTCCGGCTTCGATTTTTGAGAAGTCCAGTATGTCGTTGATTATGGATAATAAGCTGGCGCCGGATTGCTTGATCGTGATGATTTGATCTCTGACTTCGGGCGAGATATCCTCCTGCAGCGCAAGATCCGTCATACCTATGATAGCGTTCATCGGGGTGCGGATCTCATGGCTCATGTTCGCCAAAAAAGAGGATTTCGCGCGATTGGCGGCGGTTGCTTCCGCTTCCTGCTCCGCCAGCTTAACTAATAGCTGCTCAGACTCCTTAATGATTGAACTCAATTTCGCGGTGAGCGTGTTGAACCATTGCGCCAACTCGCCGATCTCGTCCTTCTGACTGACCGGTAACTTCTCGGAAAGGTCGGCGCGGTCCTCAGCGATATCCTGTATTTTTGATTTTATAGTATCCAGCGGGCGCGTAGCCAGCGCACGAAACCGCAGGATAAGGGCGAAAGTCGGCCCCATCGCCATGAAGGCGAGCATGACAGCCATGATGATCTCCGCTGTGTGCGCGAGATTGGATATTATCGCGGTATTCATAGCGCATACGACGACCCCGACCTGTTTTCCCTGATAATCGAGCAGAGGAGACATCGCCATCGAGTAATGGCCGGAATTCTCGTAAAATGATTCGGCTTTTGCTTTGGACAACAGTTCCGGTGTGATCAGCGATTCGATATAGCTGTCCTTCGATTCGATCACCCTTACGAAATCACCTTTTGGCGGATACTTTTCCGCATCCTGCAGCTCCACTGAAAATTCAAGCAGTTCGACGTTTGCGTAGAGAGAGATAAAAACCTTGCCTTCCTCCGTCGCGGCTTCCAGTATGGGGTAGAAGTCCTGAAGAGTTTCCGCAGAGCCCAACAGACGGCCATCCGGCGATATGACAGGGATCACCCCGCGGATAGCAAAACCGCCGCTGCCCGGTTCGAGGCCCCGCGCGGGCTTGCCGCTCTCGAGGACGTCTAATACGGTAGGTCTGTACGAGCGCAGGTCGTCGGAAATATCGACCCATTCTCCGTTGACCCGGGTGTTTTTTTCGCGCCACAAACGGACAAGACTAAAGCCGTTTGGCAGATGAAAATGCAGTTGCAGACTTTCTCCGAGCATGCCTTCATAGCTTTCAAGCATAGGTGAAAGCTCTTTGCGCAGCATCTCGCGCGCAGCCTGTGATTCCGGTGAGTACGGGTCGTCGATGTCGCCGCTTAACGCGAGCTCATAAGCTTCCATGACGGTAGGGTGCTGCGTAAACAACGAGGTCTCGGATATGGATTTCAACGAGCTGACTTCTATTTGATTGATAATAAAACTGTAGCGGTTATCAATAACGTCTCTGACGTGCTCTTCCCGAAGATTGATGAATAAAGAGTTGATCACAAAAAAACTGATCAGCCCGAGGCATATAACGATGCATATCTGAGGAATAGCCAGTTTCCAGACAAGTTTCACGGATGCTATCCTTCTTTCTTACCTTTATCCGGGTCGACCAGCGAGGTGATCTCATCGAACTGACCGGAGATTTTCCTGAATACGTCTATCATCCGGGGATCGAATTGCGTCCCGCCGCCGTCTATGATGATTTTTACGGCTTCCCCGTGTGGAAACGCTTCTTTATACGGCCTTTTTGAAATCAAAGCATCATAAACGTCGACGATTGCCATGGCTCTTCCGAGAATAGGTATATCCTCGTCTTTCATTCCGGACGGATATCCGCTGCCGTCCCATCTTTCATGGTGGCTGCCCGCAATTATCCTGGCATAATCCAGGAAGGCCTGCTCTGTAGTCATGGATTTTATTTCGTCGATGATGTTTATTCCAAAGGTCGTATGCTCTTTGATTTTTTCAAACTCTTCCGGCGTAAGCCTGCCGGGCTTGAGCAGAATTTCATCTTTTATAGCGATTTTTCCCACATCGTGGAGCTGTGCCGACAGCAGCGCGAGGTCAAGGTCCCAGGAGCCGGGTTCTTCCGCGTATATGCCGGATTCGATAAGGGCGTTCAGTAATACGCGCAGATACGACTGTACCCTCTCAATGTGTCTGCCTGTCACGTCATCGCGGTATTCAACCAGCCCCGCCATCGTATACATAATAGCGTTTCTCAGGTCCACCACGGCTTTTGTTTTTGTTTCCACCATATTCATCAAATCGTTATTGAACCGGATCAACTCCAGTTTTTGGGATTCGACGAGAAGATGGATCTCGATCCGTTTACGCAGCAGAGGCGGTGTAAATGGTTTGAGTATATAGTCGATGGCGCCCAGCGACAATCCCTCAAATTCATTTTTAACCGCGCTTTGGGCGGTCAGGAAGATCACGGGGATATCGCAGGTCGCGGGATTGGATTTGATGCGTTTTATCGTCTCGTAACCATTCATCACCGGCATTTCCACATCGAGGAGGATCAGGTCCGGAATACGCCTTTCAAGCAGTTTTAACAAAGCCGCGCCGGAATTGATCGTGAAGACATGATAGTAGTCCGAAAGCGCATAATCGCCGACAGTGAGGTTCGTTATATCATCGTCGACCAAAAAGATAGTTTTTTTGTCCGCTTCCATAACTGAGTGATTCACCTCTTATATTCAAGCCTAGGATATTTTGCCGGATTGAACTGTCGCAAGTTGAAAGAACACATGAAAACTCATACAAAAAGCGTAACACAAACGGTGGAACCCGTCAATAGCCGTTTGATTTCAACGTTTTACGCCCGCAATGTGTAAATATTGCACAGAAAAAGGGGGGTTAAGTAGTAATCTGAGCAGTATCGCAATTGCCTTGGATTCAACAGAGCAAGAGGCGGAAAACTGTAAGCGCTGACGCGGGGTAAGTAGCGGGGTAAGTATTAGAAATGCGGGGAAGCATGATCGCTTCCCCGCATAGCCACGGCATGCCTCGCCGTTCCGTGTGCCTTGACCGAGATACCCTCTATCGGGCAACCTCCCGGAGAGGCATGTCACTAGGCTTAGATATAGTGACCACCCCCTTTCTGATAAGATAAATGGATTCTAGCACGACCGGGGCAGATTTGCAATAAGAAGTTTAGAGGTAAACCTCTTATAACGATTCCAGAAATCTCATAAGCAGCACGGCGAACTCGGCGCGGGTCGCGCTGCCTTTCGGGTCGAACAGATTATCAGGCTTACCGTTTATTACACCTTGCATGGTCAGCTTGTTCACCGCGTTTTTCGCCCAGTCGCTAATCGCGTTCCAGTCGGCAAACTCCCTGTCCATTAGAATGTCGAGTGGGATTTTATCGGAGAAAAGCTCATAATTCAAAAGGATCGTCGCCATCTGCTCTCTTGTAATGTTATCATTCGGGCCGAACTTGCCGTTGCCGTAGCCGGACACAATATTGTTATGATACGCCCACTTAACAGCGTCGGCATACCACACGCCCTCGTCCACATCGTCAAAGGGGTTTTCATAAAAGATGGACGGAACGGCAACCTGCATACGGTAAAGCACCGTTACCACCATACCCCGCGTGATTGCGGTATTTGGGCTGAACAGCACACCCCCCTCTGTGCTTGTGCCCGTCATCAAGCCTTTTCCGTAGGCGTACATCACGCCGTCTACAAACCAATCGGTTTCCTTTACGTCCTCAAACGGTATTCCCGCGCCGTGGTCGTGATCGTCAATTGCGATTGCGTAATCAGACGCGCCGCCAAATAATAGCAGGGTTTCGCCGTCGCTTGCGATTCTCGCGGCGTTTTTGAACTCTGGCTCTCCCGCCTCTTTGTTGTAGTAATATAGATTCGCCCAATAACCGGCGTTTGAACTGCCGAGGTTTATTTTGAGCGTCATGGGAAAGCCGAAAGGCCCGTCATGTTTGAGCGATATTTGAATAACGCTTTTTTCTCCGGTTATTAGGTTTATCACTTCAACAGGGATCGTATTCACATTGACTGACACGCCGAGGTCGAGGTCTTTCAGCCCTGTCTGCGGCACGTCCTTGCCGTAGATGATCCATGTAATACTACCGACGGTGATTTCAAGAGTTATGTCTTTGCCGGCGAGGGCTTCAAAGACTTCTTTTATCAGCGTGGTATCGCTGCCGAGTGTCGCCTTCACCGTATCGCCGTCTTTGGCTTTGTTAATATCGTCAATAATCTTTTCGCTTAGCGTTTGCGCCGGGGGCGTATATACGCCGCCACCGGACGCGCGGGTGACAGTCACATCGTAATACAATTCTGTCACGCTGTCTTCTGCGGTCACTTTGATAAACAGATGATTTTCTCCGGCACTCAGGCTGACCGGGCTTTGCGGCGTCGTAAAGGTATTGTCGGAATATAACTCTGCCATTGCGTATGTGGACGCTGTCAGGTTGGCGTTTGCCACCGACGAAACGCCGTTAGCCACGCTGATACCCGCCGTTTTAGGCTCTGCGTCCGTACCCGCCTCTACGCCCGCTGTGATAGCCTGCCCCGCGACTGTAAGGAGGCTCGCGTCTTTAGAAATCTCAACCGCTCCGACGTCGGCCATGCTCCCGGACGGGCGGTCGACTCCGCGCTGGTCTGAAGCGGGCAGCCATGTTTCGCTTGCCGGGATTCTATTGAGCAGCCCCGCTTTGGGCAGGATGGTAGGCATTCCTCCGCCGTTGTCCGCCAGCTTGCCGATTTCGCAGTCGATACCGTTGATTTTGATGATTTCGGTTTCCATTAAATCGGAAGGAGCGTCGAGCGAGAAACCGATGATGGAATGCTTTCCGTATGAAACTTCTTCATCAAGAAATTCTGCATTTTCAATCTCACCTACGCCATAAATGTCTTGCAGTTCATAGGTTCTGCTGCCGTCACCATTATAATTCCCCGCAAGGACTGTACCGTATAATCTTGCATGAAATTGAGCGAATACTCCGACCCCTATGTTGCCTGACACAGTGCAGTTGTGCAGAAAGACAGCGTAGCTTGAATAAATTCCGCTGCCGATATTACCCGCCACTGTGCAGTTGGTCAGTATGGATGTATTGATGGCGTCATCGATTGTGTTGGTAGCATATAATGCGGCGCTGGAACTGACCGTGGTATTACCCGATATTGTGCAACCATACAGATTGATGACACCGGCGCGTATCCCGCCGCCTCTGTCTGCGCGGCAACTATTGATCCAGCAACGCTCCGCCGTAACGAAACCGGCTGATTCTATACCTCCGTTGTTGGCTCCGGCGCCACCCAGCCCGGTCAGCGTTAAGCCTTTGAGCGTGAGTTCGCCGTCCGTCACAATTATATGCCGGTAGCCCGTTGTGTTAAGCAGCAGGGTCACGTTTCCCCCGCCGTCTATGGTTACGTCCTTTGTAACTTCAAGCGCGGAGTTCAGCGTTATTACTGTTACGGACGCGGCAAAGGTAACTGTATCGCCTACCCCCGCGCTTGAAAGCGCGTTGCGTAATGAACCCGGGCCGCTGTCCGCGCTGCTTGTGACTATCAGCGTGGCAGCATACGCCGTGAGCGTCCCCGCCGGAATGAGCGAAAGCAACATCAATGCTGTTAGCAATAAGGATAATAACTTCCTCGTTTTCATGGTGAATGTACCCCCTGTTTTTGTGTCTTTTTTCAAAATCAGCATAGCATACCATGAACAGAGTGTAAAGAAGAACTCACTCATCGTAATGAGGCAACTTTTTAGAAAAATGTTGACAGGGGTTAAATAATGTATTACCCTGTTTTCAAGGGGTGGTTTTTATGCTGGACGCGACTACGAATTTTGCCTGTTTAATGGATTTGCTGGGCGTGAAGTCGGTTGACTTATGCAAGGCGGCGGACGCGGACAAAACTTTGGTAAGCCGCTGGCGGTCGGGAAAACGAAAACTTGTGCCGGACAGCCTGTGGGCGCAAAAAATCGCCGCGTTTTTCGCGGAAACAGACGAAACGCGACCGGGCCGCCCGATTTTGGAAGTATTGCACGCCTACTATCCCGCGCAGCCGCTTGAGAAGCGGGAGGACGTTGTTAGGGCGCTTATGCGCTGGCTGACGGAGGAGAGCTATAAAGAAGCGGAATATCAAAAGGACAACGCGGGACTGTTCGGCAGGCTGATGAGAATCATTGAATCCCTCTCCGCGCCGGAACCGGAGCCGGAGCCCGAACCCCTGCAGCTTCCACAGAATACAGCAGTTTACGGATTAAGCGGCGTACAGGGAGCGGCGATCATGTGCGCCGAGCTTGTGCTGGCAAGCCCGGAGCCGAAAGAGGTATTGTATGTCTGCCCGGAGGGGCTTGATATGTTCACCCGCGACCCGAAGTTTGGCGACAGGCTTATGGATATGCTGATGAAAATGTTTGCGGCGGGGCATACCATGAGCGTGGTGCTGCGGACGGATTATAAAATGACCGACGTTTCGCTCTTTTCCGGGCGGTGGCTGGTAGCACACCTTTTGGGGTATATCAAAAGCTATTATTTCGACGATTTCAAACAGAGTTACAGCGACAAAATGCTGTCCGTGGCGCAAGACGTGTTTGTGTATCATGTATATGACGACGACGACGGGAAGATACTCACGACCGTCAAATTCGACAGTGAAAGCATGGACGCCGCTTACAGAGAGTGCCGGGGCTATATGAGTAAATCAAAGCAGCGGTTTCATTACAGCCTGTTTGAATCTCCCGACGGCTTCCTGCACGGCGCGCACCCGCAAAGCGACCGTCCCTGTTATCAGTTTGCGCGGCTGCCCTATTTCGGCATAGCCAACGATGCCGAATTTCGGGGTGTTTTCCAGCTTGACGACGGGGAAACGGAGCTTTTACGTAAAGAGTTTACGCCGCTGCTCTGGGACGTTACCCGGTTCAGCGGCGATATTCCGGTGCGCTATGTTTTTTGTGAAAACGATATCGAGGAAACACTTTTAAAGGCGCGGAGCGTTTCGCAGGAGTTGTCGGCTATTACGGGGCGGCGGGTCAATATGACGACAAAAAAACTGGCGGAACAGCTTGTCCGCCTGAAAACGCTCTTGGAGGAATATAAAAATTTCGAAGTGTGTTTTTTGCCGGACGAAGTTTTTGAGAAGCTCACAATGCAGATCATAGTTTATGCCGACCGGGCCGCCGTCGGGTGGGTGGCGGGCGGCAAGTCCACAGCCTGCCGCGATTACACCAATGTCAACGCGCTTTTCGGTTTTTGCGACGCCGTGTGGGACAAAATACCCGCGCCTGTCAGAACGCGCCGGGCGGCAAGGAAAAAGCTGGATATGTGGCTGGAAAAGGCGAAACGGTACGGTGTACTGTAGGACAGTAAAATTAGTATACGAGAGGAGCAGAAAAATGAAATATTTTATCGTAGACGTATTCACAGAAAAACTATTCCGCGGTAACCCTGCAGGCGTGTGCTTGCTTGAGGATTGGTTGCCTGATGAGACTATGCAGAACATAGCCATGGAGAATAATCTCTCTGAAACGGCTTTTCTGGTCAAGCGCAGCAGCCACTATGACCTGCGCTGGTTCACGCCGGAAATTGAGATCGACCTCTGCGGCCACGCGACAATGGGCAGCGCGTACGTGCTGTTCAGGTTTGTTGAGAAAACCGCCGGCGCCCTGAGTTTTCAAACGCAGAGCGGTGAACTGACAGTCGAGCGGAAAGGGGATATGCTGCTGATGAACTTCCCGGCAAGGCCAGCTGTCCCGGTGCAAAGACTCAAAAGCATCGGCGATTCATTGCGCGTTGAAGAGTTTGAGTCGTTTAAGTCCGCCGATCTGCTGGTTGTCCTTGACACTGAAGATACGGTCATGCGCATGGATCCGGAGTATGAAGCGATGAAGCGCGTCAAGGAAGAAGCGGGTATGCTTGACGACAGTTTTGGAGTAATCATAACGGCGCCCGGGAGCGATTGCGATTTCGTTTCCCGTTATTTCGCTCCGAACGCGGGCGTCAACGAGGATCCGGTCACCGGGCGCGCGCACTGCGTGCTGATCCCATACTGGAGCAAAAGGCTTGGCAAAACCGTCATGAACGCGCGGCAGTTGTCGAAACGCGGCGGATCGATCTATTGCGAAGACGCCGGCGACAGGGTCATCATCGGCGGCAGGGCGGCGCTCTACCTGACAGGCGAGATCAATGATGAGGGTTTTGGAAAGCTTTGACAAGCAAGCGCCAAGCAAGGGCACCAAGCAAGGGCGCCCTTGCTTTTTACGCTCCCGCCATCTTGACAAGGAGCGGTCATAGTGGTAGCATAGCGGCATAACAGGGGAGCCGGGGATACCCGGCTGAGAGTAGAGCGGTTTTGCTTTTGACCCTAATTACCTGATATGGATAATGCCATCGTAGGGACGTTATGCCGGACGCAATGAATTTGTATATCAATGTCTGCTGATGCCCGTGCGGTGACGCGCGGGTTTTTCATTTCCGGCGAGTGCGTCAAACGCGAAGGCTTCAAGTATCATATAGGAGCTAAGGACGAAATAATGATGCAGAATGCGGAAAAACGGGAATGGGAGCTAATACCGCGTTTTGTGACTTTCGCGGAAAGGCATGGTCGTAATTATGATTCAGCGTAAAAAAGCCCTGATCCTGACTGAGAGCGCGCTTTGCGCGGCGGCGGCGGTCGCGCTGTCCATGATCACGCTGTTCCGAATGCCGCTTGGGGGCAGCGTCACTCCGTTCGCCACGTTGCCGGTTATAGTGATAAGCCTGCGTCACGGGAATAAGTGGGGCGTCGCGACTGCGCTGGTGTTCAGCCTCGCGCAGCTCCTTCTCGGTATGGCGAATATAGCTGCGGTACCTGTTAAGAATATCGGATACATGGGGCTGTGCGCGCTGCTGGATTATGTTTTGGCGTATACTCTGCTGGGTTTCTCCGGATCGGTCGCGCATAAATTTCAGCGGCCGATTACGGGGCTAAGCGCCGGGGTCCTTATCACAGGATGCGGGAGGCTGGCATGCAGTTTCCTCTCCGGTATTTTGGTTTGGGGGCCTTACGCGCCTGAGGGATGGAATATTGCGGTTTACTCATTGGCATATAACGCGGCATGGTGCGTCCCTGATGTGACCATAACGCTGATCGTATGCCTGCTGTTGGCCCGGGTGCGCGGGCTCGGCCTTTTCCCTACGGATAGCTGAAGGTAGGACTTGTGCTGACCATGTCGGAATGGGGGGTATTGTGAATAAGAGACAGGTATGCTTCGTTTTTGGCGCCGGCAGAGCTCCGGCGCGTCCGCCGCGAATCACCGGGCGCGATTTGGTCATAGCGGCTGACGGAGGTTACGCTTACACAAAAAGCGCGGGTATTCGGACGGACGTCTTCATTGGTGATTTTGATTCTTTCAGGGGCGTTCTACCGCAGGATAATAACGGCTTGATAGTGCGGCGGCTGCCGGGCGAGAAAGATCAGACGGATATGCTTGCCGCTTTGCGATATGGACTGGAGCGCGGGTTTGAGTGTTTTCATATCTATGGGGGGACAGGCGGGCGCCTGGATCACACCCTGGCGAACATCCAATGCCTGGCGTTTCTGGTCGAGCGCGGCGCGCGGGGGTATCTTCACGACGACGGAGCTATTCTCACCGCGTTTAGAGGTGAGGCGCGGCTTTCGGCCCGGCGGCGCGGGGTGGTCTCGGTGTTCGCGATGGGTGGTACCGCGGAGGGCGTTTGGTTGAGCGGGCTGAAGTACGAGCTGAAAAACGCGAGGTTGACCTGCGGCGATCCGCTGGGCGTCAGTAATGAGTTTACGGGCGATACTGTCTTTATCAAGGCTGAGCGAGGTATTCTTCTCGTCGTCTACCCTTCAGGCGTACGGGAACTTGAAGCGCCCCTGTTATGAGACGCCGTGAAACCGTGACCATAAGGCAATTGTATGAAAAACTGTGGAGTGCCTTTAATGTGTAATGACCATCGACGCTAATGTCA
>Ga0082212_10005962_pt1 | contig 16489 bp, 7 predicted proteins | sample TergutNt197P3_FD_71548 | JGI IMG/M metagenome (GOLD analysis project Ga0082212, IMG submission 71548) | Neocapritermes taracua P3 segment gut microbial communities from Petit-Saut dam, French Guiana - Nt197 P3 | ecosystem: Host-associated > Arthropoda: Insects > Digestive system > Gut ... | reverse complement strand
CGTATCAGGAGCCGGAGCCTAACACCTTCTCTTTCAACTCGCCGTACGGGGCGTGCCCAAAATGCAACGGCTTGGGCTACATCACCGAAATGGATTTGGAAAAGATTATTCCCGATAAAAAACGCTCTATCAATGAAGGCGGTATTGCCTTGCTGGGAAGCGCAAAATCATCATCAATGTTTAAGCAGTTGAATGCGTTAGCCGAAAAATTTAACTTTTCGTTGAACGACCCGATTGCCGATTTGGGCGATGATATTTTAGACATTATTTTATACGGAACCAATGAACCCATTTATATTAAATCGGAATTTACCGGACTTTCGCCGCAAAAAATCAATTTTGAAGGCATTATTACTTATATGAATAACTTCGATTTTGACTCCGCGCCGTCATCGTTGAAAAAATGGATCAATCAGTTTATCAATGAGATTGAATGTCCGGTGTGTAAAGGGGCACGGTTAAAAAAAGAGTCGTTGTATTTTAAAATCGGCGAAAAATCTATTTCTGATTTAGCGATGATGGATATTTCCGATTTGGCAGAATGGGTGAGTACTTGTAACCATTATTTTGATGAGAAACAGCGCATTATTGCACACGAAATCGTGCGCGAGATTTCTATGCGTTTGCAATTTTTAACCGATGTGGGTATTTCCTATTTATCGCTGAATCGTTCGGCAAAATCGTTGGCGGGTGGCGAAGCACAGCGCATTCGGTTGGCAACGCAAATCAGTTCGCAGTTGGTGAATGTGTTGTATATTTTGGATGAGCCGAGCATTGGGCTGCACCAGCGCGACAACCACCGTTTAATTGAATCGTTGCAACATTTGCGCGATGCCGAAAACTCGATTATTGTGGTGGAACACGACGAAGATATGATGCGCGCCGCCGATTATATTGTGGATGTGGGTCCCTTTGCCGGAGAACAGGGCGGCGAAATTGTGGCGCAAGGAACTTTCGAGGAAATACTGAAATCCAATTCGTTAACTGCCGATTATTTAACCGGCAAAAAACAGATTGCCGTGCCCGAAACGCGCCGCGAAGGAAACGGCAACTTCATTACCATATATAATTGTTCCGGTAATAATTTGAAAAACATTACGGTAGATTTTCCGTTGGGCAAACTGATTTGCGTTACGGGTGTTTCCGGCAGCGGCAAATCCACGTTGATAAACGAAACGCTGTACCCCATTCTCAATCATCATATTTATAAAAGTGAAAAAAAACCGCTGCCTTACGGGGAGATTACCGGTTTGGAGCACATTGACAAGGTGATTGAAATTAACCAGCAACCTATTGGCAAAACGCCGCGCTCGAACCCTGCCACTTACATTGGCGTTTTTGATGATATTCGGCAACTGTTTGCGCAACTTCCGGAGTCGAAAATTCGCGGCTACAAACCCGGACGGTTTTCGTTTAACGTAACCGGCGGGCGTTGCGAAGCGTGTGGCGGCGCCGGCGTGAAAGCCATTGAAATGAACTTTTTGCCCGATGTTTACGTTACCTGCGATACCTGCAACGGCAAACGCTACAACGCCGAAACCCTTGAAATTCGCTACAAGGGCAAATCTATTAACGATGTGCTGGAAATGGACATTGCCACCGCGCTTGCGTTTTTTGAAGGGATTCCGTTTATTGTGCAAAAACTGAAAACGCTGGTGGAGGTGGGTTTGGGCTATATCCGTTTGGGACAGCCTTCCACTACCCTATCCGGCGGCGAGGCGCAACGCATTAAGTTAGCCGCCGAACTCTCGAAAAAAGATACCGGAAAAACCTTTTATATTTTGGACGAACCCACCACCGGACTACACTTTCAAGACATCGCCATTTTAATGGATTTACTGAATCGTTTTGTTGCTAAAGGCAATACCGTTGTTGTAATTGAGCATAATATGGAAGTAATTAAAATGGCAGACCATATTATTGATATGGGACCGGAGGGCGGACGCTACGGCGGCGAAATTATTGCTACGGGCACGCCGGAAGAGATTGTGGCGCAAGGGGAAGGGTTTACTTGGGAGTATTTAAAATTTAAGATTTAAGATTTAAGCACTGAAAGACTGAAGGATTGAAGGACTGACACTTGTCACTTGTCACTTAACACTTAACACTTAACACTTAAAACCTCACTTTATTAAACCTCAGCGCCTTTAGCACCATTTTCGGAAGCGGCTTATGCGCATCTCGTTTTTTTAGGTTGATGTAGAGATTTAACTTTTTAAGAACGGGTATTTTGTGAGTTTCAACGAACTCGATGAGCGTTCCGTCGGGGTCTTCAATGTAGGTAAAATGACCGGCGGCATCGCCCATATCGAAGGTTTCGCCGCTGGGGCAACTGTCCACGGTAAAAGGAAATCCTTTTGTTTCACAAAGTTGTTTAAAGGCTTTCATATTGGTAACGTCGAAACAAATTTGAATAAAACCCGGATCGCCCCAAAAGCGATTTTCGTAGATTTTTTTCGGTGTTCTTTCCAAGGCAACCACCAATTCAATTTGGCTGGGACCGAATAGTTGAGAGAAAGCTCCTACCCAATTTTTAGAATGTTTTAACAACACTCTGCGGTATTTTTGTTCGCCGCCGTGCATAAAGGCAAAATCTTCAAAAGTGCCGGTTTTATCATACACTATTTCATCATACCCTAACACATCGCGATAAACGGTTAGCGCTTTTTCAATGTCGGTTACGCCGATTTGCGCGCCGATACCGCCGCCGTTGTTGTGTTTGCAATCTGCAAAAATGTAATCATCTTCCACCACTTGAAAATAGTTTCCAAAGGGATCTAATATATAATAGGTAGGTAATCCGTTCGGAGCAGAATAAATAGGGCTAATGTTTGCATATTTTTTTTGCACCTCTTCGTGAAATCGTTTCACATTTCTGCTTTTCACTTTGGCGCAAAAGATGCCGAGGTCGCCAATTTGAATATCAAAATCAACAGGTTGTGGCTTTCGTTCTGAATATTGCCATATTTCAAATCCGGCTCCGCCTTGCATATTAATGGTAATGGCTGCGTGGCGTTTTTGAGGTTCATTGCCGGTATAGCGCAACATCCGTTCGGCAACGGTGTTGTCTTCCAAGATGCGAATGTTCGTTCCGAAAATATCGGCGTACCATTTCCACGATTCGTAAAGGTTGGTGGTTCCTATTCCAATTTGTTGTATTCCTGATAGGTGCATAGCATTTTAATTTGGTTGCGAAAATAAAAAAAAAAGGGACGTTGCATGCAACGCCCCTTCCGTATGTCGTCATTGCGGGTTCTACCCGCAATCTTGTTTTATTGTTTCACAAATTTCTGAACGTCTGTACCATTATCTGTTGCAATACGAACGAAATAAACGCCGTTTGTCAGATTAGAAATATCAATGGTATTATCTGTATTTAGTTGAGAAATGACAGTTTGACCTAAGAAGTTAATTATTTCAACCTTATTAAAAACGGTTTCAGTAGTAATCTTTATGATGGAATTGGCAGGATTCGGAGCAATTACGAATGAAGGTTCTATTTCATTAATATTTAAACAAGCATTTAATTTGCCATAGATTGGCGATGAGATATCGCCTTCAGGACAAGCCACTCTAACGCTCCATTTATGAGCAAGGGCAGGGTTAAAATCGAAATCTGTATAAGTAAGATCGGTTGTTCTTTCTTTGATAAGTTCACCATCTCTGTAAATATTATATTCAATATCATAATTAGTTTTTCTACCTTGAACTCGGAAAAATAATGATGGTTGCTCTCCTGTAGTAGGTTCCCAAAGACCATTTTCCTCATCAAAAATATGATAAAGAGGACCATTAACAGCATCTGTCATAGTTAAGTAATAGTATCTATCATCTGCAAAGTCTTTTTCATGCACTCCATAAATTGATACCCAGTATTTTCCAGGATTAGAGATTACAATAGGATCTGTAAGGAGAATGGTCATTGCTTTTCCAAAATCGCCACCTATTGGAGTCAAAAAAGTATCTTCATAAAATTGTTGTCCGGGTTTACCATTGTCATCATAAAACATTTCAACACCAATAAAATCAGGCACTTCATTAACTCCGCTTGTAGGAGAGTATGTACCTGTTGTAAAAAATTCTGTGATGTACCAAGTTTCGCCGGCAGGAACATTAAAATCATCTGCCATAATATAACGGCTAAATTCTTCCATCATCCATCTCACACTCGCATGTACCCACATAGTAGGTTCGTCTGTATTATCCCAAAGAATATCAGTGGGTGCATTCCATTCTAAAACTGCTGCATTGCAATCTTTATAATTAACTGTGAGGTTTTTTGCTCTTTTACAACTAGGTTCTATACACGCTTCTTTATAAAAATTTCTGTATATCGCTTCTTCTTCTTGACAAATCACTTTTACTGACCAAGTATGGTCTAATGTGGGTTCAAATTTCGTGTCTGTGTATGATGTTGTTTCTACAACTGCAATTTCTTCGTCATCCATAAGAATTTGATATTTAATGATTGTACCCGTAGTTGGAGCATCCCATTTTAATTCTGCTTTCGAGCAATCTGCGTTATAGTTAACTGAGAAGTTATCAACAGGAGCGCAAAGACATTCAGATATTTCAATATCATCAATGGCAATCCATATACCTGTTCGTATGGCTGGATTAAGATCGTGAAAACCGAGATGGTAAGTACCTGTAACCTCTGGTACGAATGCACATTCAGCTAAAGTCCATTGCGAAACCATAGTATTAATATTGCTAAAAAGCAGAGTAGAACTATTCATACCTTCTACCGTTGGAGTTTGCCCAATCCTCACTTCAAAATCATCATATTCGTTATAAACAGGATAACCTGGTGCTGAAAACCAGAATGTAATTGTATAATCCTTACCAGCAGTAAGGGTTATTCCATTACTAATAGCCCAAGCAAATGCGCCGGCCATTTCCCAACTTCTTGCCATATATCTTTCTCCTGAATGTGCAACCGGTGGATTTTCAACACCGGAAATTACCGTATCCGTGGAAAGCCAAACAACGGGTATAGATACCCATCCTACCGGCAGCGCTGAACTTGATGTATTTTCAAATCCTTCTGAGTAAATGATTGCACGGGAATTGTCAACCATTTTATCAGCGCTACGAACTCTTGAACGTGAATTCTCTATTGTTCTTATTTCCCTTGTTTGAGCAAAGGATATTCCAATTAGAAACATTGAGAATGTTAAAATAAAAAATGTTTTTTTCATAATAAAAAATAATTTTAGTTGATATTTAAGAATTTATTGTTTTACGAATTTCTGAACGGAAGTTCCATTATCGGAAATAATGCGCACGAAATAAACACCGTTGTTTAAATGTGAAACATCAAGTATTATTTCAAATAATGCAATATTGGATTGAGATATTACAGATTGTCCCAAAAAGTTAATCACTTCTATTGCATTAAAATCATTTTCAGCGGTTATCTTAATTTTGTCGTAAGCAGGATTTGGAGCGATAGTGAATGATGTAATTTCTTTTTCACTAACAGCGGCAATACAATTGGGTAAATTTACCAAAGCAGGGGCTGATTCTCCTCCATCGGGACAAGCAACCTTTATGCTCCATTTATGAGGTTCAGCGACATCAAAGCCCATATCTGTATATTCAATTCCTTCTACATTAGATTTAATCAATTGATTATCTCTATAAATATTGTAGAAAATAGGATTAGAACCTATATGACCTTGCAGGCGGAAAAACAATGACTGAAGAGCTTCATTTTGACCCGTGAAAGGTTCCCAAAAACCGATTTCTTCATCAAGTCTGGCAAATCTATCGCCCATAATTTCTTCATGAGAACAAAGAATAAAGTTACGATTATCATCGTAATCAGCATCATAAGTACCATAATACGAAAACCAGTATTTGCCTTCGGAAAGTATAAAAGGTTCAGGAAGAATAATTGTAGTTTGACCGTCCACTTGTCCACTAACAGGCATTAGATAGGCTTCTTCATAAACTTGATTTCCGGGAAGCCCACCATCGTCTTCAAATATTTCTATACCAATGTAATCAGGTGCGTCATAATCGCCGGTGGTAGTTTTATAGAAACCATAAATAAACGCTTCGGCAATATGCCACGTTTCACCAGTTGGTACTTCAAAATTATCTGCCAATATATTACGGGAAAACTCTTCCAGCATCCAGCGGCTACTCGGATAACCTGTACTTGTTGGAGCAGTATTGTCATGCAGGATGTCGGTTGGAGCATTCCAAGTTAATTTTGCTTCGCATTCGGCTGTATATTTTACAGAAAAGTTTTTAGGGCGTTGTGGGCAATCTGCAGTTGTACAATTAATTTTATACAAATACGCCAATGCAGAAGTACTATTTTCACAAACCACTTGTACTGCCCATGTATGATCTAATGTAGGTTCAAAATCAGTATCAGTATAAGTTTCTGTTTCAACAGTCTCAATTGGGTCACCATCTCTAAAAATTATATAAGAAAAACTTCCTTTATCCGGTGCATTCCAAGTTAACTTTGCTTCAGCACAGTCGTTTTGATATTCTACCGTCAAGTTAGTAACAGGATTACATTCAGGGGGAGATGTAGGTTCATAGATAACTACCGACTCAACGTGTTTTCCAAATGAACCCAGCGGTGTCATATTTCCGGTAGCTTTGTCTATTTTATTCCATTTTGAAACACGATCAGGATCAATACGTGCATTGTGATAGAGTTCGTTAGTTTCGCGGTCAATAACAATATCTTGAATATAGTTGTAATTATCGGAATACGTTTGTATTTCAGTAAAAGCGCCATTTGCCAAATTAACAGTACCAAATTTGTTATTTCCGGAATCAAATGCATAACAAATGCCATCATTATCAATAGCAATATAGAATAACCCCGGAACAGTTCCCAATTGTGTAAAGGCTCCACTTGCCAGATTAATTTTACCAAATGGACTACCGCTAGCGCTTCCCCATATTGTAGTATATACATTTTTATCTATTGGATTATAAGCCATACTGATAGCATCAGGAGCATTACTGGGAGTAATTAAAGTATAAACTCCCGTATTGGGATCAAGAGTTCCAAAAGTATTAGATTCAGGAGGTCCTACGGCATAACTTGTTACATAAATGACACCATCAACCACCTCCATAGCTTGGTATGATTGTGAAAGCGTTGCTACTTTTGTAGCGGTTTGAAATTCGCCAAGAGTTGTTATGTAAACACCGGGGGCTGCATCCGTCTGGGCAGTAGAATACAATAAAATAGAGTTAGAACCTCTATTACTTCCATTGGCATCATACATAAGTGATGTTTTGATAGAAGTAGTTGAAATTTCATCTGCGGGAGCTGATTTAAAAAGCAATTTTTGAGCATGAACGCTCATCATAGACAGCATAAACGCAAATGTAATGCAGAGAACTGTTTGTAATGTTTTTTTCATAAAAAAATTTGTTATTAAAATAATTAAGAAGTTTGTATTGTAACAAATGACGCGGCAAAAATATATTTTTTTACATACAATAAAGAGAGGTTGTATGCAACCTCTCTTTATTGTATGTGTTGAATGACTATTTGTAATACCAAATATTATTGTTTAACAAATTTCTGAATAGAAGAACCATTTTCTGAAAAAATGCGTACAAAATAAACACCGTTATTAAGTTGCGAAACATCGAGAGTGGTTTCCCTAAAAGAAACATTGGTTTGAGAAATTACGGTTTGTCCCAAAAAGTTAATTACTTCTATTCCAGAAATGGTATATTCAGCAGTAATTTTAATAATATCATTAGCTGGATTTGGTACAACTGTAAATGAATCTATGGTATATTCACCAACTGATGTGCAGGGAGGTTTAGTTGCGTTAGTAAGATTAGATTCGGTTCCATTTGGGCATTGAGCAGACACTTTCCATGTATGTTTTACGGAATAGTCATACCCGGTGTCCGTGTATTTCGTTTCATCAGTAACGGTTCCGAGAAGGAGATCATCTCTATAAACGTTGTAGGTAATAGGATCAACAGATTTTGATCCCTTTATGCCAAAATATAATGAAACAAAAGGGTTAGTCGGTGAAAAAACTTCCCAGTCTCCAGATTCTTCATCCCATATAGCAAATTGATCTTCAATTGGTTCTTGATGAGAAACAAAATAAATTCTACTATTATCAGCATAATCTGATTCAAAAGTTCCATAAATAGATATCCAATATTTTCCCGGTTGATCAATCAAAAAAGGCTCAGGGAGACGTATCGTAGCTTGTCCATTTAAAATTTTTCCATTTGGTGGTAGCAGATATGGATCTACAAAAATTAAATTTCCGGGAAGACTATTACCGCCATCTTCATAAATTTCAATACCAATAAAATTAGGGGGATCAAAATTAACGCCACCATCGGTCTCATAGAAACCATAATAATCTACTGCGGAAATACTCCATTTTTCACCCGGAGGAATTACAAAATCATCTGCAAGAGAAATATGAGAGAATTCTTCCATCATAAATCGCAAACTTGGAAAACCTGAATTAGAGGTACGCTTGTTGTCCCATAACACTTCGGTTGGAGCATACCACTTTAATTCTGCGATTAAACAATTGGGGGAGATCGTGACAGATAATGTTTGAGGAGCTAAACAATCTGCAGTTGGTGAAGAAAAATAATACTCTTCCTCAACTTCTTGATTATCTAAAACACAAACCGACTTCTTTATGTCAATTTTTTGTGCTTGGAGAAATGCAACTGAAAGAAGCAATCCCATTAAGAATAATGTTTTTTTCATAATAAATATATTTTGTTAAAATTAATTAGATTTAAAATTTTATTGTTTTACAAATTTCTGAATGGAAGTTCCTATTTCCGAAGTTACTCGTATGAAATAAACGCCGTTGTGCAAATACGACAGATCAATTATTTTTTCACTGAGATAAATATTAGATTGTGAGAAAACAGTTTGCCCTAAGAAATTTATAACTTCTATTTTATTTATAGCGCTTTCGGCTACAATTGTGATAAATCCTGTTGATGGGTTAGGAAAAATTGTGAAGAAGTCAGCAAAATTTTCACTAATACCTACTTCCTCTTTACAATTTTTCACAGTTGCTAAAACCGGAGCAGATACGCCACCGTCAGGACATATCATTTTTACAGCCCATGTATGTTTTTTTGTAGCGTCGTATTCAGAATCCTTATATGTAAGCTCTGCTACATCAGTAGCAATAAGTTTACCATCTCTGTAAATATTATAAAAAATGGGGGTAGGACTTTTGAGACCTTGTATTCTAAAATACAATGAAGGTAGTTCGGAGTTAAATTCATCCCAGCTACCTCCTTCATATTCATTCCACCAAACCATGTGAGCGCCTATCGATTCGGTGTGGGCATAAGCAAAGTATGTACGGTCTTCATGAAAGTCTGCATCATAAACTCCGTAAAAAGAAAGCCAGTATTTTCCTGGTTCAGAGATTACTATCGGTTCTGGGAGCAGTACTGTTTGTTCACGCTCAAAACTTCCACTGACAGTAGTAAGAAAAGTATCTTCATAAATTTGTGCGCCAGGCAACCCTCCTTCATCTTTATAAATTTCTATCCCAAGAAAATCGGGGCACAGATAAGGGTAATTGGATGATATATAGAAACCTCCCAGATACACTTCAGAAATATACCATGTTTCTCCTGATGGAACAACAAAATCATCAGCAACAATATGACGGGTAAATTCTTCCATCATCCAACGCATACTTTTATAACCGGAATTCGTGCCGGCAGTATTATCCCACAAAACATCTACAGGTTTATGCCATTCTAATGCTGCTTCGCAATGATCGTCAAATTCGGTAACAGTTACAACTAAGTTTTTAGGTTTCAGTGGGCAGTCAGGCTCCTTACATAAGAGCAAGGTTACTCTTTTGGGAGGTGAGTAGCCATCGCAAACCACTTTTACATCCCATGCATGATCAAGTGTGGGTTCAAATGCAATATCAGTATAAGATTCTGTTTCTACCATATCAATTTCATCACCATCTCTATATATAATGTATTGTGAGCCACCATCAGCGGGAGCTTTCCATGTTAACTCTACTTTCTCACAATTTACATATTTAGCTTCCAGATCTGTAACGGTTTCACAATCAAGAGGAATATTCGGATCGCCTTCAATTTTGAAATACATAGAAAATTCACCTTGATTCATCCATGTATCTGGAAGATTTCCTGTAAAGATAACCATTTTATCATAAAAACGGAGGTTTAATCCTATCGGAGTTGAACCTCTTAGCACAGACCAACGGTTCCATCTAACTTCTTCATTGGAAGTGCAATCTGTATTATAATAGCCTGCTACAGTTATCCAGTATCTACCTGCGCCGGGCAACTCAAATGGAACAGGGAGTACGATTTCAGGGTTCAGCGCATCTTCAACGTGAATGGCTGGGCTTCTATAAATTTCTAATCCGGGAACGGTATCATTATGAGAATAAATAACCACCATCATTTGATCCGTGGGTTGCGGTTCACCTTGTCCGGCTACAGGATCATCGGGATACACTCCCTTAGAATAAATTTTCTTAATAATCCATGGTCCATCGGCTTCAAAATCGTCTGCTGCCCATGCCCAATTGTCACTTTTTGCCCAATAGGTAGATGTTATTCTGAGCGGAGGGGTAGCAATATTAACGTTAGTATTATCCCACAATACCATATCATCACCTTTTGCAGATGGGGATGCATATTTGGTTGCAGGGTCAGTTGGAATGGTTTGAATAGTTTTGCTAACAACAGACGTATTGTCATCTGTTGCAGAAAAATATGAAACAGCGTTTTGTGCATTTAAGAATGCGAATGATAGGATTAATCCTAAAATAAATAATGTTTTTTTCATAATAAATATATTTTGTTAAAATTAATTAGATTTAAAATTTTATTGTTTTACAAATTTTTGAATAGAAGTACCGGTTTCGGAAGCAACGCGAACGAAATAAACGCCATTGTTCAAATGAGAAAGATCAATAGTTTTTTCATTGATATTAATATTGGATTGAGTGAAAACGGTTTGTCCCAAGAAATTTATTACTTCTATTTTATTTATAGCACTTCCCGCTGCAATAGTAATAGCGCCGGTTGTTGGGTTGGGGAAAATAGTGAAAGTTTCAGCGTTATTTACGTTAATGCCAACCGGTTTGCAGTTGGCGGCAGTTGCAAGAACAGGAGCAGATACACCACCTTCAGCACAAATCGTTTTAACCCCCCATGTATGTTTTTTAGTAGGATCAAAAGTTTTATCGGTGTATTTAAGTTCTGTTACATTTTCTTCTATAACCAAACCATCTCTGCAAATGTTGTATTCAATCTGGTCGTTGATTTTTCTTCCTTGAATACGGAAATACAACGATACAAATGAGTCATCATTAGGATAAAAAGTTTCCCATCCACTGCCTGCATTTTCATCCAATCTTGCAAATCTTTCACCTTTGGGGCTTTTGTGTGCATAAACATAATATAATTTGTCTTCATCTTCATCTGAATCATAAGTTCCGTAAATGGCTACCCAGTATTTTCCGGGTTTGGAAAGAATAACCTGTTCGGAAAGGAGTACCGTAGGGGTTGAACTAAGGGTTCCAATTATGGGAGTAAGATATGCATCTTCATGAATTTGATTACCGGGGAGACCGCCATCATCTTCATATATTTCAATACCAATGAAGTCAGGAGCAATAAAATCATTATAAAAACCGCCTAAATACACTTCAGAAACATACCATGTTTCACCTGCAGGCACGTCAAAATCATCGGCTAATATTATGCGACCAAATTCCGGCATCAAATAGCGCATACTTGGGAATCCACTATTAGTTGGGGTAACGTTATCCCATAACACTTCGGTTGGTGCTTGCCATTGCAAAAATGCTTCGCAAGTAGTTGCATATTCGGTAATCTTCAAAGAAATAGCTTTAGGGGCTTGAGGACAGTCGGGTTCTTTACACGGGTCTTCGGTAACTCTTGTTGGTGGGGAATAACCATCGCAATCCACAACAATTTCCCATGCATGCGCAAGAGTAGGCTCAAAAGTAAGGTCTGTATAAGATTCTGTTTCCACAGTTGCTATTTCATCGCCATCTCTGTATATAATATATTTAGAGCCGCCGTCGGAGGGAGCAGTCCATGTTAATTCGGCTTTGCTGCAATCTGTTCCGGGGTAGACAACTTTCAAATTTGTTACCGGTTGGCAATCTATAGGAATATTAGGATCTCCTTCAATTCTGAAATAGGTAGAATATAGTTTTGGAACTATCTGCGGATGCGTACTGGCATCAGTCCACGTGGATGGTACATAACCTGCAAACAAGCCTTTTTTATCGTAGTAGTGATAATTACTTCCAATTTTTGTTGTTCCACGTTCAATGCACCACCTGTGATCTCTTACATCTCCGTTTACAGCACAAACGTATTCATATACTGCTGCTACCGTTATCCAATATTTACCCGGTTCGGGTAACGTGAAGGGGGTAGGAAGAATGATTTCGGGTTCAAAAATATTAGCAACTTTAATGTTAATATTTCTATAAATCTCATCTCCGGGTTTGCCGTCATCATCCAAATAAATAACAATAGCCATTGTTTCTGTAGATACCGGTTCATCATCAGGATAATATCCTTTTGAATAAATTCTTTCAATAATCCAGGCGCCATCTGCTTCAAAATCATCGGCTGCCCAAATCCAGTTCTCATTTTCATTGCCATCACCTGTCCAATAGGTGCATGTTCCTCCTGTTATTAAGGCTGTAATATTGATATTGGTATTATCCCACAATACAATACTGGTTCCTTTCTCCGTTGCAACATCTTTGTAAGATGGACGGCTACTGTTTTGTGCATATAAAAATGCAACCGACAAGATTAGTCCTAAAAAAAATAAAGTTTTTTTCATAATAATAAATTTTGTTAATTAATAGTGTTCTATAATGTTATTGTTTTACAAATTTTTGAATGGAAGTACCGGTTTCCGAAAATACTCGTATAAAATAAATACCGTTGTGCAAATACGACAGATCAATTATTTTTTTACTGATATAAATATTAGATTGCGAAAAAACGGTTTGACCTAATAGATTGATCACTTCTATCTTATTAATAGCATTTTCTGCAATAATTGTGATAGTGCTTGTAGATGGATTTGGGTAAACAATGAATGAAACGCTTTCCTTATCTTTCAAATCAGAACACTGGTATGGGGTTGGGGGAAGTGTTAAATAAACAGGAGCGGATTCTCCTCCATTGGGGCAAATTGTTTTTACCGCCCATGTGTGTGATTTATTAAATTCAAAATCTACATCCTTAAAATCAAGGTTGGTTATCTCGGGGGCAATAACTACACCATCTCTATAAACATTGTAATAAATGGGATCGTTGCTTTTTGGACCTTGTAGCCTAAAATACATTGAAGCATATTGCGAGTTCTCAACACTTACCCACCCGTTTCCTGAAGACTCGTCCCAATGCACAAATGGAGCGCCAATCTGTTCTGCAAATACACCGGCATACCACCAACGGGTTTCTAAAAAGTCTTTATCATGGGTTCCATAATATGAAATCCAATATTTTCCAGGGGTAGAAAAAATCATAGGCTCTGGTAATAAAATTGTATTCGAACCGGTGAGAACACCGCTCATAGGAATTAGAAAAGGCTCTTCATAAATCATGTTGCCAGGCATGTCACTTCCATTATCATCCCAGAATTCTATACCAATAAAATCGGGAGGTTCCATAGCGTTGTAAAAACCATACAAAAACACTTCCGAAATAATCCAAGTTTCGCCGACTGTAACATCAAAATCATCTGCCCAAGTGTACCTACTAAATTCATCCATCATCCAACGCCCTGTTTTGTGTCCTGTATTTGTTGTTTTAACATTATCCCAATACACTTCAGTTGGAGCATACCATTTGAGTTGTGCAGAACAATCTTCTTGATATTTAACTGATAATTCTTTTGGTCTTTGAGAGCAATCGGGTTCTTTACAAGCTTCTAATGTTACTCTTTCCGGTGGAGAATAACCATCGCAATCCACAATAACATCCCAAGCGTGAGCCAAAGTGGGTTCAAAGGTTACATCAGAATAAAATTCTGTTTCAACAGTCGCAATTTCTTCTCCATCTCTGTAAACAAAATATTTAAAGTCGCCTTTTGTGGGAGCAGTCCATGTTATTTCTGCTTTTTCGCATTGTCCAATATATTCTGCCTTTAAGTTCTTTACCGACTCACAATCTATAACAACCCCCGCTTCTCCTTCAATCATAAAAAAGAGTGAGGCTCCTGTGGCGCTTCCATCTCTCCAAGTGTTTGAGGGAGGAAACGCACCTGCTTGGTCAAAAAGTTTAAATCTGCATCCTTTTTCTGCTGTCCCCCAACGTATATTCCATCGGTTTTCAGCAACTACGTCTCCCGGAATGGTTGCATTATACACTCCGGCAATGGCAATCCAGTATTTACCGGGAGCAGGTAATTGGAATGGTTCGGGTAGTATTATTACAGGATCGGCAGCGTTTGAAACCGGAATAGCTGTATTCCTAAAAATTTCTAAACCGGGTTTACAAGTTACTTCATCATTTTCAAAAATAGCAATTGCCATGTGTGTAGGCAATACTGAGGGCGAATTTGAAAATCCTTTTGATGTAATTTTCTCAATAATCCATGGGTTGTCTGCATCGAAATCATCAGCGCACCATGTCCATGTGCTACTTCCCGACCAATAGCAAGAAACTGTACCGCTATTTGCCAAATTAATATTAGTATTATCCCACAAAATCACACTATTTCTTTTTGCAGTCATATCAACAGCTAAATCACTGTTAGTATTTTTTAAATTTTCTTTCAGAACAGAAGTTTGCTCATCTTCCATGTCAGAAAATTGAAAAACGGTTTGCGATAAAAGAAATGTAAAAGAGAAAAAAAATAGTATAAAAAATAATGCATTTTTCATATAACTATGAATTTTAGTTAATAAATTATTAATTTTTAAAATTAACGTGCAAAAATATATTTTTTTTAATACGTATTGTTTTATATAAAAAATATAGGGGTGTTGTATGCAACACCCCTACGGTTTCTGTGTAAATCTGCGGAAATCTGTGGACTATTGCTTCACAAATTTCTTAACGCTTATGCCATTTTCGGAAACAAGGCGTACGAAATAAACGCCGTTATTTAAGTTAGAAATATCTAATTTAACGGTTTCTGCGTTATTGGTTTGAGAAATTACGGTTTGTCCCAAAAAGTTAATTACTTCAACAGTATTAAAAGTAACGCCTGCTGAAATGGTAATTTCGTTTTGGGCAGGATTGGGAACGATAGTAAATGATGCAAGGTGAGTATCATCAATTCCAGAGAATTGACCGGTAATATCTACGCCATCTGCTTCACCGCTTGCACAAATTGCAGTAACCGTCCAAGTGTATGGAGTGCCGGGAAGAAATTCTGCAGTTTCTGTAAAGGTGGGTTGAGCAGGAGTGCCTAAAACATTGCCGCCTCTTGTAACTTTGTATCCGGTTGCGCCTTCAACGGCTGTCCATGTAAGGATAGCTTGGGCTTCACTAAGTTCTGCATTGCCGCCGGTGATAGGATTGCAAGGAACAGGAATAAAGCATGCTGATAACGCTTTTTCAATCGGGTCTGATTCATCATCAGGACAAACAACGGTTACTTTCCAAATATGTTCTACCGCTACGTCAAAACCGCTATCTGTGTAGTTGGGTTCATCGATAGGAGTTGCTGTAAGTTTTACTCCATCTCTATAAACATTATATTTGAATGGAGCGGGAGAGTCTCCTGCTGTGCCTTCAATTTTGAAATACATAGATTTTGCATCGGGAACTCCTAATGCGGATGCTGATTTCCATGTGCCTCCCGGATTGTCAATCAAGCCCATTTTATCAAATAAGTGCTGTTCAAGTCCAATCTGTGCTGTTCCATAGTATATATTCCAACGATAAGCGGAAATTTCGCCATTAGTGCTCACAGAGGCATTATACCATCCGGCAATAGTAATCCAGTATTTTCCTGCACCGGGCAAAGTGAAAGGTGTAGGAAGGGTTATCACAGGCTCACCGCCATTGGATACCGGAATTTCGTCACTTATATAAATCTCTGTTCCTGGTTTGCCGGCATTATTTTCATAAATAATAATCCTAAAGCTGGTTGGCAACAATGATGGGGCATTGGAAAATCCTTGGGAAGTTACTGTTTCAATGGTCCAAGCAGCATCAGCATCAAAATCGTCAGCAGTGTAAATCCAGTTGTCGTTTCCTGCCCAATATTGTGAAAGCAAACCGCTGGTTTGTATCTGAATATTGGTATTATCCCACAACACTTCGCTTCTGCTTTTTGCAGGGGCATCCCATGTTAATTCGGCTTTGGTGCAATCGGTTGAGTATTCAACGGCTAAATTTTTGGCAGGGTCACAATCGCCAGGGCCGGTACCACCTGCGCCTGTTACTAAAATGTCGTCAAAAGTAATCCATATTCCTTCCTGTACAGGTG
>Ga0082212_10005961_pt1 | contig 16490 bp, 10 predicted proteins | sample TergutNt197P3_FD_71548 | JGI IMG/M metagenome (GOLD analysis project Ga0082212, IMG submission 71548) | Neocapritermes taracua P3 segment gut microbial communities from Petit-Saut dam, French Guiana - Nt197 P3 | ecosystem: Host-associated > Arthropoda: Insects > Digestive system > Gut ... | reverse complement strand
AAAGTCGAGATCAAAAACCGTATTCCATTGGCACGTTTCGGACGTTCCGAGGACGTGGCAAACGCCGTCTTGTATTTTGCCAGCGACGAAGCGTCTTTCGTTACCGGACAAATACTTACCGTTGACGGCGGAATGATCATGTAACCGGTATTATGGAAGAATGGGCACACTATACAGTTTGCGCAGAAAATTCGGCGATTTTCCGCCGGGGCGGTTGACGCTTTGACATTTTATGATAAAATGTCATTTTTGGATCCTTAATTATTTCACAGCAGTCATGGCAGACACGAAAGAAAGAGTCATTAAAATTATCGCGAACCAATTTGGTCGTGAAGCCGACACCATTACGGAGACGACAGACATTGCCAACGACTTGGGAGCGGACTCCCTCGAACTCGCAGAATTGCTTCTTGCATTTCAGGAGGAGTTCAACATTGACATTGACGATTCGGAGACCCAAAACCTCACGACCGTCGGCGATGTCATTGCGCAAATCAATGCAAAGGTGGCAAACGCGAGTTAGGGCTTTCACCAGAAAGTCTCATACCCGTTTTAAGAAAGCCTAGGCGCAGAGAACCGTAGCCGCATCTAAAAAATAGCGGCTACACGTTATCGTTGTGGTTTTTTCCTCAAATTCCTATAGGTTTAGAATGTTAATGGACGATAAGACCGGGGGGAGTGCGTATGAAATTTCTCGGATTTGTCCCATTTTTGGTGCTCGTTATTGTCTCCGGTTCGTTGTTTGCGCAAAGTACCGGCGGAACCGCCAGTACCGGTACTGGTTCGGATGAGTTGGCGTTGCAAGTCGAAAATCAGTCAGAACAGGGAGGATTTATCGGTTCTGGAAGACCGACGGGTTTTGTCGGTATTGACGAAATTTACAACACTACGTCTTCTGCAAGGAGAAGTTCAAGTAGCAGTAGTGCCAGGGTTACAACAGCAGCAAGACCACGAACCGCAACATCTATGGCACAACGCCAACAAGGAGCGGCACGCACGTACTCTGCATTTGGGAACATCGACACTCAAATGATCCGGTCAACAACTTTGCTCGATGCCGATATGGCGGTGTCCCGTGGGCGGCAACCGCTCACAATAGGTGAAATGCAACTCACCCGAATTCGAGGAATTCAAGATTGTCAGGTCTCTTTTGCGACTTCGCCGAAGGGAACCACAGCGGTTTTGACGGGGACGGTCGCTTCGGAGAGCGAACGAAGGGTGGCACAACAACTCCTGCTCTTGGAGCCTGGCATCAACCGCGTGGAAAATTTGCTCCAAGTTCGATAGGTGGGTGCCTTTTGACTTTTGCCGGCATATTTGCTACAATTGTCCGGCATGGCGGAAACCGCATTACAAGAAGCCGGCAACAACGAGTCTGAACACGAGGCATCGAACCGAAAGCGGGGGGTGCCGGCAGGGCTCTGGGTACGCTGTCACGGCTGTCAGGCAACGATATTCCGCAAGGAAGCCGAAAAACGTTTGAATGTCTGCCCCGAATGCGGTGATCATTGGTACGTGCCGGCGCGGATGCGAATCGAACAAATTTTTGATACCGGAACCTTCGAGGAATGTGATGCTCACTTGACCACTGCCGACCCTTTGCAATTTAGTGACCGCCGTCCCTATCTTGAACGAATCAAAGCCGATCAGCGAGCAACCGGTCTGACCGAAGCCGCCGTAACCGGCGTCGGCAACGTTCGGGCAAGACGGATTGCTTTCGGCATTACCGATTCTCATTTCATCATGGGAAGCATGGGGGCGGTTGTCGGCGAGAAGTTATCGCGGATTGCCGAGCGGGCAATGGAAGAAAAGTTGCCGCTGGTTTTTGTGTCGGGGAGCGGCGGCGGCGCAAGAATGCACGAAGGAATTTTGTCGCTGATGCAAATGGCAAAGGTTTCAGCAGTGCTGGCTCGCTATCACCAATCAGGCGGCTTGTACATTTCGGTCATGACTAATCCAACGATGGGAGGCGTGGCGGCAAGTTTTGCGATGCTCGGCGACTTGATCTTTGCCGAACCGAAGGCTCTGATCGGTTTTGCCGGTCCGCGAACAATCAAGGCAACGCTTCGGATGGAACTCCCAAAAGGATTCCAAACGAGCGAATTTCTACTGGAACATGGCTACGTCGACCGAATCGTTCAGCGGCAAGACCTCAATACGGAAATTGCCCGAGCAGTGGACTACTGCGGGTTTTAGAGGGGGGTATTAAAAATTGGTCTGGAGTAGGTTTTTGGAATGTTATCTTTCAGCACATTTCCCTTAACTGCATGACATCACGGAGGAGCGTATGGCGAAAACTCCAACGATAAAAACTATTCATGGACTCAATCGCACGGCATTTGGACTTCCTGTGAACACTTCGCAGCGATGATTACTCAATCCCCTCACATCACTCGGTTCCTTGCGACGGAACCACTCGGAAGGGTATCTGCTCCTCAGCATACCGCATGGCATCGTCATTCAAGTCCGTGACGCTGATCCGAAGGTTGTACTGCCCCGGCGAAAGATTGGTCGGCAACGTGTCAGGAAAGCCCAAGCAAAAGTCCCGCTTCCGACTCAATGTACTGCCTGTTGACTTGCCAATATCCCGGTTGGCGACCACCTTTGCATTGGAATCCCAAATTTCATACTTGACTGCCGCTCCGAATTCATAACCCTCCGCCGCTTTCGAGCGATTCACCACTAAATTTTCGATTTCAAGATAGACGGTGAACGATTCACCGGGATAAAACTCTCGCGTGGGATGAGGAAGGAATTGTCCGTATTCGACCCAATCCTTCACAAACGTCACATTTTTCAACAGAACAGGACAAAGCACTTGCAACCCCAGCAATCCTTCATTAAATCGGTATGCCGCACTGATATATTTGCCCCGGCTGTCCGGTGCTGTCTCGTCCAACAATGCCGCAAAACCCAAAACTTGGTTTCCCATGAATTCGTTGACCGTTTTGTCGGCGGACTGCATTGGTCTTGCCGCCTCCGATTTGTTGCCGAGGAGCATTTCCAACATACGAAGCCGCATTTCGTTGGCAACAGTCCGACCATTGGGCGTTTGTTCAATCGCATATCGGAGTTGCTCGATTGCCAGTCGTGTCGGTGCTTGCCAGTCTCCCGCTCCATAACCGGTTACAGCCGGATTAGGAGGGTAGAGCGTCTGATAACTTGCCTGTGTAACACCGGAAGCCGCATTCGGAAGTTGCGTCAAACTAGGATAGACCGGTGTAGGCGTTGCCGCCGTATTTTGGGCAACGACCTCTTCGTCCAAATTGGGAAGTTTCCTCTTCATGGCTGGCTGCCGTATCGGTTCGTCCTCAAAATCATCGCCGTATGGCACTTCGTATTTTTTGTTGGAACGTTTGGATTCTGCAAGTTCCGCACTGGGTAGCGGCGCAGACGATTTAGACTCTGGCAAAATCCTTTTCCGAAGGAGGGCAAGAGATTCGTCTTCCACTTCGGAATCCATCATATCATTGCGGAACGAATCGAGTAATTCTGTGAGTTTGGCATCGTCAACCTTCCGTTTGCCGACGGGGACGATGGCAATTTCCCGGAGTAAACCTTGGAGCGATTCGGAGTCTCCCGATTGGATTTGAAGCGGATTTGTCAATGCCATACTTGCCGAGGGTTCGACCGTTACCACGTTTTTGTCTTGTCCTTGAACGTCAAGCAGGAGTGAAGGAAATATCGAACCGGGTTTGTAGAGGGAATTGGATGTATGGTTGATCGGCAGAATATCGGAGTGCGAGCGGTTCAGAGCGAAGCGCCCTTCGTGTTCGATGCTGCCGGACTCTTTACAATCTTTGCTGGTATCGGGCATCAGAGGTTTGAAAATTTTTGCGGTTTTACCCCAGAATTGTTTGCCGGAAGTTGCCGGTTTCGGACTCTGGCTGGCGACTTGGCAACCGACCAGCGTGAGCAGGAAGAAGGTGAAGGCGAAACGAATCATTATTTTCGCAAATGAGCATTATCTGCGGAGGAAGTGTAGCGATTGTGGACGGATAAGGCAAGGGCAAAATAGCGCCGGAAAATTGTTACGCATCCAAAGGAAAAAAGCAAGGGAAAACAGGCAAACGGCTTGAAGGAAACAATCAAACCCGTTACAATGTGTTCGTCAATGGAGGCACAAGAATTATGACGACCTTTCACTTTCAAACCCATGTATGGGATTTCTTGACAGAAATGGACTTCGACCGTGAAAAAATAACCAAACTCAAAAACGCCTGCGATAAATGCCTGCCTGCATTGAAAAAATTTGTGTAGATACTTTTGCCACACAGCCTACTTCTTCGTCTTCACAGAAACCTTTGCGACCTTCGATTCAATGTCGTCGAGCAAGTCCGAAACGGCAACGATTTTATACTTGTACGCCGTCTTCGGTGTCAAATCTTCAAACGGCCACGAAACTTTACCAGTGATTCCCGTCGCAGGAACAGTCGCCAACACTGTACCGGACACTGCGTCCCGAATCTCATATCGGTCGGTCTCCACAAACGGCGAATTCTTCCAAGTGAGCGTTACACTGTCGCTCGTAACGGTTTTTTTGGTAACTTTTGGAGCGGCATAAGTTTTCGTTTTCACTGTAACCTTTGCGGCAGTCTTGGCAGGAGTATCGCCGTTATAGGAAATGATCTTAAATTTGTATGATGTTTTGGGCTGCAAGCCGGTGATGGTTACGGTAGGTTTGCCATTGACCATTTCAACGCTGCCGATAACCGCAACTTCGGGATGCGAAGTGCACACAACTTCATAAAACGTGTTTTTGGCATTGGCTTTCCACGAAATCGTGGCGGTGGAGAGCGAAACGTTTGCCTTTTTGATACCGCTTACCTTTACCGGCTTGGCTCCTGTACCGGGCGGCTTGACCGGCATAGACTCTGTAACCACTATCACTGCATTATCACTTACTGCAACTTCCGAGGTTCCGTTCAGAGTATTCGTAACGACACAGCAATATGACATCTTTCCAACGGTATTCGTCGACGGGATATAGGTTTGTGAAGTGGCAAGGACTATGCCGCTTTCGCTTTGATACCATGCATAAGACAGTGTACCGTTACCACTTGCCGTAACGGAAAGAGCCGTAGCGGTTTGCCCTTGCGTGTAACTCGCCGACTGTGGGTGTACACTGATTCCCGGCACGTCGGGTTGCTCGATGAGTGCCGTTACCGTGATTGTTGCGGTCGTACTCGTTACAGTTTTAGATGCTCCGTTCAGAGTGTTCGTAACAACGCAGTAGTATTCCACTGAACCAACAGATGCTGTTGACGGCGTGTACTCCCGTGAGGTCGAAAGCACCGTTGAGTCGCCGCTCTTGTACCATTGATAAGACAACGTTCCGTTGCCGTTTGCCGTTACCGAAAGAGGAGTAGCGGTTTGTTCCTGCGTGTAACTCGCCAACTGCGGATGAACGCTGATTACCGGAGTGTCGGCTACCGGTGGAGCCGCCGTTATCGTTATCGTAGCGATGTTACTCGTCGCCATTTCTGATGATCCATTCAGTGTGTTCGTAACAACGCAGTGATATTCTGCTGAACCGACCGTTGCCGTTGACGGTGTGTAGGTCGCCGATGTTTCATCGGTGATGATCACCCCGTCTTTGTACCATTGATACGTCAATTCTCCGTTACCGCTTGCCATTACGAAAAGAGCAGTTGCGGTTTCGCCTTGCGTATAAGTCGCCGATTGCGGGTGGGTGAGCAAGACACCTTGATATTCATACGCTCCGATGTCAACAGTGCCATGTACAATTCGAGGATTGCCTGCGAGGTCATATTGTAGTGGATTCCCCTTGGCATCGACGGCAAGATCATTGCGACCTTTATTGATAGCGGGAGAATTGGGAAGAAGGCAGTAGCAACAGTCGTGAAGACTACAATCGTTATCAAACAGCGGATCAATCGGACGAGTTGCCGTTCCGACGATGTTGCCGTTTACGCCGTTAACCAGCGAGGACTGCCCTTCTCCGCTACCGATGAGGTTGTTGTTGCCAGTGATAGTTCCCCAATCGCGATAAATGTCTATTCCAATATTTGCAGAGTTTTTCGCAACAATCGTGTTGTTGAGTATCGTCGTGCCCAAATAGTGGTAAATTCCGCCGCCGCTGTTGCTGGTAGTGTTATCAGAGATGGTTGAACTCGTAATTGTAACGGTATCAGTGTAATTGTGAATCCCGCCGCCGTTGTGAGCGGCAGTGTTTTCAGAGATGGTTGAATTCATAACCTTAAGGGTGCCGCCGCCAGCACCGTTGCTGGAAACTCCGCCGCCGTCCCTGCTGGCAATATTTCCAGAGATGATTGAATTCGTAACCGTCAGGATGCCACCACCGTAGTAGATAACCCCGCCGTAGTTGTCTATCCCTCCGCCAGAGCCGCTGGCGGTGTTTCCAGAGATAATTGAACCCGTAATCATAAGGATTCCATCGTAGTTGCAAATTCCGCCACCTGAATTGGCAAAGTTTCCAGAGATGATTGAATCCGTAATCGTAACGGTGCCATCGACGTTTTGAATCCCACCGCCACTGTTGCTGGCAGTGTTTCCAGAGATGGTTGAACACGTAATCGTCAGGATACCGCCGTAGTTGTAAATCCCACCGCCGCCGCCAAGATAGGGATTATCGTAATTGCCCTTTGTGATCGTCAGCCCTGCAAGTCCGACGGTCGCATTACCGACAATGTTCAAAACCCCTGAGTGTAGGTCTTTGTTCTCGTTCGCACTAATGGTCAGTTTTTCTGCGCCAAGTGAGACAATCGAAACGTTGCCGGAATTGATGGACAGTGCGGTACCAGTGAGGGTGATTTTGTTTTGCAAATCCGTTCGGACAACGAGAAGACCATTGTTTGCTGCCGCTGTGTTGATGTGGTTTTGGAACGCCGAGGCGGAGAGTCCACTGGCATCAAGTACGGTAATGTTACCGAATTTATTCCAGTTTGCCGCAAGATCAATGTCAGCATATTTTTCCTGAAGATAGGCGATTTCCGCAGAAGAGAGTTCAGTGCGAGCACCATTGGCAGGCGGCAATTCCGTAGCAGCACCGAGCGGCGCAAGAGCGTTTTGCACAAGAGCGGCGGGCATACGCCCGCCGGCTTCGAGCGTAAACGATTGAAATTCACCGGGGGGCGTATGCCCCCCGCTCATTTCGTCGTAGGGAGCGAACACATCATCCACTAGGGTCCACGGCGTTGCGGAGAGCATTTCTCGTCCTTCGAGTTCCTCGAATCGGCAGATGCGGCCTTGTTGTTTCTTGGCTCTCTTTTTCGGAGCGGAATTTGAATCGTGATTGTTACCGAAAAAACGGAAGAAATCGAAAGTGTTCATGGTGGCAGACTCAAAAGTTGGATGGGAAATGGTTTCCTACACGTCATATGCAATTTTGCAGGAAAATGCGACATTGTTTTTCGGCAAATCGTTCGTTTTGTCCAAATAACGCCGAGTTCGGCAACAAGAGACGCTCAAGATGGCGGCGGCAGTGAGTGGGGCGAGAGCCAAGGTAGGCAACCGACCGCCGGGCGGTTGCGTGCGGTACTCCGCACTTGCCGTTCCGAGTCGGTTATCGCCGACGTTGCCCCCCGGCGGTGGGCAACCTACCTCGTATTCCGAGAACAGCGTCCACGGTGTTACCGAGAGCATTTCTCTGCCTTCGAGTTCCTCGAATCGGCAGATGCGGTTAGATTTTTTGTGACGTGAAGACCTGCGTGTCATAGAATCACCCCCTCTGCAATTCTACCATATACAGGCGGATATTGCAAGGAAAATTTGAGTCGATGAACGGAACGTCAGTCCGTTAACAAGTTTGTTAAAAAGGTAGGATGCCGACCTCCGGGCGGCATCGTGCGGTACTCCGCACTGGTTTGTTTTAGAGGGTTTTCCCGCGTCTGTCGGCTACCGCCGACGCACTCGCCCGGCGGTCGAGTGCCTACCTTGGAACAAACTTGTTAACGGTCTGGGTCACACGCGTCATTTGTCAGCAAGGTTCCATTTGGGACAAAGAACCGAGATCAGGGCAGCCTCGGCACGAGGTCTGCCGCATCGTCCGGTGCTGTTGTCGGAGTAACGACGGTTGTTGAAATGCTCTGCGGAACAACGGTTGACACGGGAATCCGCCGCAATTCCGTCCTTTGTCGCTCAACAGTATAACTGTAAGGCACCCACTTCGCCGTTGTGATGGGTTTTCGTACCGTTCGTGTTACCGGTACCACCTTCGCAACCCTTACTTCGTAAGGTTCAACTCGTTCTTCCAATATCGTCTTGTACGTTGTTACAGGTATTTGCTCGACCTGTTCTTCTTCAACCATTCGTTGCACGGTAACGGGAGTTTGTTGTTCCACGCGTTCGACAATCTGCTTGTAAGTCGTTACCGGAACCCTGCTAACAACCTCCTCCTGAATAGTACGCGGGACGTTCACCAGTTCGGTTCGCGCAACCTGCTCTTCCCGATAGGTCGTCCGTGTTACCGGAACTTGGTCGATTCGATGTTCTTGCACCACACTCGTTACCGGTACGGTTTCCGTAACGTAATTTGGTTGATAGACACGATTCACTTCATGCCTGGCGGGTCCTTGCATTGAAGTCCAGTAAAAGCCGGGAATTCGCCATTTTGATTCGCCAGTTACCGGGTCAGTATAATTTGCCCGGTGCCAAGCGAGCCGGTTGTAATCTCTTCCCGGTGCAGTGTTCACTTGATTGACATACTGCCCTCGATCCACGACCGTTCCGACATAATTGGTAACAGGACGATTCACCGTATAAGCCCGCTGCTCCAGCGTCGTTTCCTGTATGGGAATGCGGCGAGTTTCATAAACCTGCCGCTCTTGAGTTTCCATCACTTGCCGAGCAACGAGATGTCTTTCCTCACGTTCACTCGTTTCCGGTACCGTTCGGGTCACGTTGTAACTGGTGTCCCGGTATTCCGTTTCCGTGACAGGTCTTTGGACGATGGTACGGCGTTCGGTGAAGGAAGTTTCCGGCACCTTTCGGGCAACGGTGTAACGTCTTTCCCGCATTTCGGTTTCCCAAACGGTTTCGTACGTCGTAACCTGTTCTTCGACGTACTGCGTTTCAAACACTTTTTTGTGCACCGTGCGCGGAATTTGTTCGATAATCGGCACACGTTCCAGTCGATAGGTTTGTGCCGACGCTGATTCGGCAACAACCACGCAAGCCGCCGAAACTCCAACGGCTGCAAACACTGCTAAAATTAAATTGTTTTTCATTGTATCCTCCGGGGTTTGGGCATTAAGCCACTAGGGTTTACTACGTGAGTAAGGGCTGTCTGTTAAGGGTAAATTTTCACGAAATCGTCCAAAAAAACGAAAATTTGTAAAGTAGCGTCCCCTCTTTCCCAATGTGGGGAGGGAATTTTCGCAATCCTTGGGTTTAATCATACAAAGTGGCTATGGTGCGAGTCAAGCCGTTTGCCGGAAAAATTGGATAATTTTTTGTTTCGCCGCCGTTAAAATCGGCATAGACGACATATTCCGTTCTCGTCCTGGCATTCTGGCGGAAACCCGAACCGAACCTCCACGTAACCTGCAAGTTACAAGGTCGGCAACCTACTTATTTGGTGAAACTTGCAGGTTACGTGCAGACGTGGAGTAGTGGTTTCTATTGCAACAACTTTATATTTCGCACCGAAATATGCCGGCTGGGCAACTTGCCCGACTGCCGTTCGTAATAACCAAGCACTCCATTGATGCCGACAAACTGACCGACGTAGGAGGACAAATCCAAACTTGCAGAAGGAGAAAGCAAGCAGATAATCTGTTCCTTTTCATCGACCACCGCATACGGCGGATGTCCCTTCGGAAGAGGATCGAACTCGCCTAACCGCCCCACGATGTCGAAGCCGCCGACATTCACGCCCGCCCGCTGCGGAAGCGAACTGCTCTGCGCTGCCGTCGGTGTGTATGCCGGGACAATGGATTGCCGTTGCGGTGTCGGCACTCCCGAATTGACGGACGTTTTCGGTGTTAGCGGAGAAAAATTTTGACTCGCACCACCCGAAAGCGGTCGCCGCAATGCCAATTCCCGGCGAACCATCCGCGTCCGTTGCAAGGATTCAAGCAAATGATACGTTCTTTCAAGATCACGGTCGCTCGGAGCAATTTGATGAAGTTCCTCTGCCCGATGAATAAGAATGCCAAAAACCTCATCGTTTGTCGGTCGCGTCATTGCAACGTAGGATTCCCGCTGCAATTCGTTGAAAGCCTTTTGAAACGGCTCCCGCTCGGACACGCTGGATGTCATGTCCTCGATTGTTGACACGGAAGCAAGTTTTGGAGTGGGCACAGAAACCGACTGTTCCGGCAAAGGAAGTTTGGGGAATTCTCCTTCGGGAATTGCCGAATCCGCAACATCATACCGAACCTGCTGGATAGAGGAACTCAAAGCGGATTTGTGTATCCATCGAAATTCACCGCTCGGCGGAGCAATTTTGAGCCAGACCGGACTGACGAAATTCTCCGGCGTTTCCTTTCGGTCAAGCACGAGGACGGTTTCTCCTTTTTTGAGTTTTACCTGCACAGTTTCGCAGTCGTCGGAATCTTGACTTCCGATGCGTGAGGCGAGATCGTCGGTAATGACGGTGCCGAGGTTGCCGGAGTCGAGGTTAACATATTTGGCACTGACCCACGAAAAACTGCCGATGGGAGGTCGAACCGCACACCAATCGTTTTTTACGTGATAAACTTCGACTTGATCGCCGGTTTGAAGTTGCAAGACCGGATAAAAGTCGATGCCGGGTCCGCTACGTACTGCCACACCATCTGCCGTGATGAGAGCGGTGTACGGCTCTGCCCACGTCTGTGTAGCAAAAGCGAGAATTAAAGTTAAGCAACAATAAATTGACCGCATGATTCCAAAACAGGCTCTTTCGGGCAACATTGTACCGAAAAACCGAAAACCGAACAAGAGCAATTTAGGATACCAAATTTTTGCTAAAATCTATGGGCACCTTCCCCATCGGAAGGTTGCGTATCGGAATGAACATGCTGCACCGAATCATTTTTTTCATTCTCCTATTGCCGCTCACCGTTTCGGCAGAGGATCGGCTTGCCGAGTATTACCGCCGCGCAGTGCCAAGAGCCAAACAATTCGCCGAACAGGCTTCCCAGCAGGATTTTGCGGTGTACACACTCTTCAACAACATCGGCATTCTCACATCGGCAAACGCAGAGAGAGAATTCATAAAGCCATTGCTTCGTATTGCCGAAGAAATGCAGGACAAAAATCCTGAAAGTCCGACCTTTGGCAATTTCCGGTGGTACTGGAGCAATACCGGCATTACAGACCCTAACGCCGTCGAGTTTGCTCTTGCCCGAATCTTGAGCATCTATCTGGACACGCCCGACTCGCTTTCCGAGGACGACCGAGCCCTCTTGCTCCAATTGCTTGAACGCTCCGTCAAGGCTTGTTTCCATCGAAAAATTCATCCCGACTACACGAACATTGCCCTGTACAATGCCGTGCATCTGATTCTTTTGGGGCAAGTCCTCGACCGACCCGAAGTAGCGCAGGAAGGCAAACTCCGCTTGCAACAGATCGTTTTCAGCATTTGGAATCACGGCATTTTTGAATACAACAGTCCCGACTACTGTTTCGTCAACATTGACGCTTTGCAACTGGGACTTCGGCATGCGAACGATGCCGCAACGAAACAGATGATTCATGTTTTGCTCGAGTTGTTTTGGACGGATATGTCACTACATTGGCACAAGCCCGGCATGCGTTTGGCAGGAGCGCAAAGCCGGACGAGCAATTTTCTGTATGGGACAAGCGTTCAAACGACTCGGATTTTCTCCTTTGCCGACTTGGCTCCCTACGATCATGAGGCAAGATACCACGGCGTGTTGAATTCATTGAGGGCACTCTATCAACCGCCGACGGAAATTGTGAAACTCAACGGTTATTATCCGCGTTGGATCACCCGAAATTGGGGACCTGATCCAGGACAATGGACGGCAACGTACATGTTCGACGACATCGCTTTGGGAACTGCCGGAACACAGTACAATGGCGGGCAAGACATGGTTCAAACGGTCGATTTTGGGGAAACTACACCTCTCGGAACACCGGCTAAATGTTATTTCATTGCCGATGGACGTGAAAATCCTTACGGCACAGAACTTTCTCCAACAGGCAGCGGCAGGCAACAGAAGGCGTTGCACCTTGATGCCCTTTGGTTTGGAGCACAGCGAACCGTCGATTCGCTTGGCATTGCTCTGTATCCGCCGCAAGTGATTGCCGAACCGGGAGTGGTGAACGTTCAATCGCACTTCGTTGTGCGCAAGTCGGAGTCGATTTGGATCAATGGTCAACAAATACCGCTTTCACCACACCAACCGATCAAGGTCGATCATCAGCCGGTCGTGTTCCGCTATAAAAATTGTGCCGTCGGAGTTCGTGCCGTCTGGACGCGGCATCAAAACGGTCGAGTAGCGGAAGTTTTTCTAGTCGATGACAGCAACGAACACGAAGTTTATCGCTTGACGGTCGAACATGGCAAACCGATTGACCAACCGCCGAAGGAAGAAATGGCAGGAGCCGCATTTTGGGTACGAATCGGCTCCCATCTCGCGAGTGAAGAACAATTTTCAAACTGGCGGGAACAATTGTTTTCAGCGAACATCCATCGGTTTGAGGTGCAACACAACGACATTGACATTGCCGTTAGCGGTCAGGATGGAGTCGTTGCGGTGAAGTGGAAAGACGCTAGGGTAACGACCGAACCTGCCGCTCCGATGGGGATTGTAACACTGGACGACAAAGATTTGGGGCGATCTGTTTTGGAAAAGATACCGGCAGCGGCAGCGCTTGCTAAAAAACGGAATGAAGCGCAGCCGATTGTCATCAATCCTTCGGGAACTTTTTGGCAGGCGGCAGGCGGCTATTCTTTTTTCGAGGGTATCGTTGAACCGGATGGGATTGCCGCTCGGATCAACCAAGATTTTTCGTGGCAGTTGCAGGTAGAGCAGCCGGGAAACTATTTTCTCTGGGGACGGGTACAAACGCTTGACGACAAACACGATTCGTTTTTTGTGGAAGCGGCAAAACGTTTGCCGGATGCTTCCTTTATGCGTCGGTCAATGAATGTCGATTGGCATTTGGGCACTCACGCAAATTGGACGTGGGTACGTTTGCCGATGTCGATGCGTTTGGACAAAGGGATTTGGCAATTAACGCTAAAACCTCGTGAATACGAAGGACGAATCGACCAACTTTTTCTGACAGCAAATGGTAACGAGCCTGATATGTAGCGCAGTGAAGTTCCAGGATTGCGTCAATGACGGAAAAGAGCGACGGACGCAAGTCCGCCGGTGGGGAATTCGTGGTATAAAACTTACGGGCGAAAGCATAAGGTCATGAGGTTACCCCTTGACCTTTTCCTTAAAATTCGGGACAATTTTGTGTGATGAGTGTCATTGTTCGGTACATCCTCCGCGAACTTGGGGTGACGTTTCTCCTCGGATTCGTTGCGTTGACCCTTCTGCTACTCATTGTCGGAGTCGTTCGGGAAGCCCTCGAAAATGATCTTCCACTGATTTATGTTCCCTATCTTATTCCGCCCGTGTTTGCGAGCATGTCTCCCATTTCACTGCCCGTGACTCTCTTGTTGGCAGTAACGGTTTTTTTTTCCCGAATGTCAGGAAACAATGAAGTGATCGCTCTCAAAGCCCTCGGTATTCCGCCCAAAATCTTTTTGATGCCGGTGTTTGTCATCGCTTTCTTTTTTAGCATTCTCGGTGTTGGAATCAACGAACTGGCAATCACTTACGGACGACAAGGAATCGAGATGCTGCTCCACAGTGCTGCCGAAGATATTCTGATGCAAAAGCTGAGAGACAAGCATCGCATTGAAACCAAAAACAATCTTGTTACGCTCATCGTCCAAGGAGTGGACGGGCAGGGTCGATTACTTTACCCGACGATTATGCTCAAAAAAGAGGCGGCAACGATTGAAGCAAGTTCGGCACAAATCAAAATAGATGTTAATGAGAACATTTTGAAGGCTACGTTCTTTGATATTCGAGTTACCGGCGCGATTAAGTATGCTGGCGGGGAGCGAACGGTTGAGATTCCATTGTCTGATTTTTTTCCGATGCGGCGTGTAAACAGCCCGTCTGATATGGGGCTGTACCAAATCAGTAAGGAGCGAAAAATCACCACCGGACAAGTGGAAGAACAACGGCGAATCATTGCGGCGCACCGGACATTTGGTGCGTGCATGGGTTCGATAGACGCTTGGGCAACGCCGTTGGTCGAGGACGCAAAAAAGAAGATTCGCAAACTTCAAACGCATCAAGTTAAACTTTCCGTCGAGCCGCCGCGGCGGTGGGCGACAGGATTCTGTTGCTTCTTTTTCGTTTGGCTCGGAGCACCCTTGGCAATTTGGATGCGAAAGTCCGACTTCTTTGCAAGTTTTTTTGCCTGCTTTGTGCCGATCCTGATTTTGTTTTATCCCTTGCTGGCGTTCGGACTAATACAGGCAAAGAACGGGGCACTACCGCCGATGTGTGTCTGGACTGCCAATGTTGCCATCGGACTCATCGGATTTTGGTTTTTACGGCAGATACATAGGTATTAGAGCGTTCGCCCAAATTCCTCGGCAATACCGAACAAACCTCGTGCCTCAAAAGCTATTCTTGTTAACATAGGTAAAATTTACCGGTTTTTCTACCGATATTGCTCTTCGTCAAGGTTGTAGCGGTAGTATGACGAAATCCATTTCAAGCAGTTGTAACGACTGTGCGGATTATTCCGAAAAAATCCCTATTTTATCATCATTGGCACACGTCATGAGAGCGTTTCCTGTTATCGTTTCTTTGTTTGTCAGCGTAAGTTGCTGTTTTTGGGCAAATTGCACAGGGTTTGCCGAAGAAAGAACCCGGACGGACTGGGCTACCGATGCCTATGAAAAAAACTGCGAATCCGTGGTGTTCATTCAGGGAGACAAAGTCGAAGATCGCCGTGGAGGAGCAACGGATGCCGAACGTACCTTCAATGGAATGGGAAGCGGAGTGATCGTCGATGAACGAGGCTACATCATCACCAATTATCACGTTGTCAAAGATATTCGCAAAATTCAAGTCAAAACTTACGACGGTAGAGACTACATTGCCACCCTCGCTGCCAACGATGCCGATACCGATTTGGCACTCATCAAAATAGATGCCCGATCACCGCTTCGACCAATTACCTTCGGACGTTCCAACGATTTGATGCCGGGCGAATCATGCATGGCAATCGGCAATCCGTACGGTTACACTTATTCTCTCACCGACGGACGAATCAGTGGAGTCAATAGGGACATCGGTGTCAATGAGTCAGCATTGGTGTATCGCGCAGCCATTCAAACGAATACGGAGATCAATCCGGGCAATTCCGGCGGTCCGCTGATCAACGTGAATGGCGAAATGATTGGAATCAACGTCGCCATCCGGCAGGGGGCAATGGGAATCGCCTTTGCTATTCCGGTCGATCAGGTGGTGGAGGTTGCCGCCAAACTGATCGGCGAGGTCGTCAACAAAAAGGTCGAGCACGGGCTCACCGTTTCACAAAATGAACCGACGGATTACAACGAATTCAAGCGGTTTGTCATTCGAGTTGAGTCTGTTGAAAGTAATAGTCCGGCTGCCCAGGCGGGACTTCAAAAGGGAGACCTTCTCACCGGAATCGGCAAATACTCGTTGAAAAACAAACTCGATTTTTATCGTGCATTGCTTGACTTGAAGGCGAATGAAGAAGTGGCATTTACTTTCTTTCGGAACAACGAATTTCAGGACACCGCCGTTGCGGTCAGAACAACGAGAAGCGGTTCCTTTGCCAATCGTTCGGTTTCTCCGCAGCCCGCCACTGCTGCTCCCCGAACAGCAGATAAGCCTGCGGTGAGCAATCCTGTATCGAACAACGAAAAGGCAACCAAGGTTGCCGAGTTTGATAGACTCGTTTGGGAAAATCTCGGAATTCAGTACACACCGATATCGGAACAAGAATTTGCAAAGACCTACAGGAAGCACTTGAACAGATTTGATGGCGGTATCATCGTGAAAGCGGTTCGTGAGGGGAGTCCAGCGGATATGGCTAACCTTCAGACGGGAGATGTCATTACCGGAATCGGTCCTTGGGCGATCACCTTGGCAGACAATGTCCGCTATGTTGGAGCACAGGAGTGGACAAAAATCCGGTCGGAAAACGAAGTCCTAGAGGCAGATGTCCTTCGAGACAACGCTCATTATCGTACCGAGATTCCGATTAGGTAGAATTCCTTCCGTTTTCGGCTATAATCATACGTATTATGTCCGAGCCGTATCTTTCTGAAGAACAGCAAATCGAATTGTTTCATGCCGTTGGTCGTCAGTTGGCTTCCGTCGTTACGAACACTAAAGGAGTCCGACTGGTCGAACAGGTTGCCGACATCGCGGACATTCCGCTCCTCGGTGCCTTCGTCAGTCTCAAAAAAGAGGGGGAACTCCGAAGTTGCATGGGCACTATGTCCG
>Ga0082212_10005960_pt1 | contig 16492 bp, 14 predicted proteins | sample TergutNt197P3_FD_71548 | JGI IMG/M metagenome (GOLD analysis project Ga0082212, IMG submission 71548) | Neocapritermes taracua P3 segment gut microbial communities from Petit-Saut dam, French Guiana - Nt197 P3 | ecosystem: Host-associated > Arthropoda: Insects > Digestive system > Gut ... | reverse complement strand
ATGTATTCATTCCATTGAGGCGTGTCCACTCGCAGCGTCCCCTTACGGTTTCGCTTTTTCATGGAAATCTCCTTGTTAAATTTTGTCGCCCTAACGACCTGCCCCACCTCGCTTAAACTGGGAATATTTGAGACGACATGAATAAGTATAGCAAACCAAGCCCTTTTATGCAACCGAACAACACCAAAGTTGTCCATTAACCCCCCCCTTAGCCCCTCAATGCTATACGTACTCGTTCCGCTGTCGGTAACTCCGAATCAATCCCCGCTAATGCTCTCGTCGCGTCACCCAAATTGTAGCCCAGTGCAATTAATGCCTCCATCGCTTCGTCGCTCATTGCTAATTCTGTTTCCTTCTCGGCTCTGCGCCCATAATAAGTCGGCAGCCCAACTTTATCTTTGAGATCCACAATTACGCGATCCGCCGATTTTTTGCCCACCCCACTAGCCTTCGCTATGAACCCTGCATCCGCGTTCGCAATCGCATTACGCACTTCCTCCGGTTCCACGAGCGACAAAATCGCCATCGCCGCCTTTGGCCCAATTCCTTGCACGGTTATCAAAAGCTCAAATAATTTTTTAGCCGCAAGCGACGAAAACCCAAACAATTCCTCCGCGTTTTCTCTCACATGGTGGTAAGTATATACTTTGGCTTCATCAGACAGAGCAAACTTGTCCCAATCCAAACTCGTCACCATCACCTCGTATCCCACCCCCGAAACATCAATAATTACCGACAAACCAAACTTCTCCACCACCTGACCCCGTATCTGCGCTATCATATCCTAATTATACCTTACGCATCAACGAATGCGTAATCGCCGCTGCCAGTGCATCCGCCGCATCGTCCGGCTTTGGCGCCGACTTCAGTCTCAAATGCACCCGCACCATTTCCTGAATCTGTTTTTTCTCCGCCCTACCATAACCCGTCAAAGTTTGTTTAATTTGCAGCGGCGTATATTCAAAAATCGGCAATTCCCGCTGTCGCGCCACCAACATCGCCACACCTCGTGCCTGCGCCACCATTATTCCCGTTGTAATATTTGTATTAAAAAACAATTTCTCAATCGACACCTCATCAGGTTTTGTCTCGACCATAATCTGAAGCAGGGAATCGTAAATGTCGAGCAGCCTATCCTCTAGCGGCGTCCCCGCCGGTGTTGAAATCGTACCCGCGCTCACCATGCTCGCCACATTTTTCTTATCAACCTCTATCACGCCAAACCCGCAAATACCCGTTCCCGGATCAATTCCTAATATCTTCATGGCCTCATTTTACCTCGATTTCCGAACCTTTGCCTGAAAAACCTCCCAATCTCATATTTGAATTGCCACACAACATACAAAAGTCCACCCACAACCACTACCGCCAATGCCCCATATGCTACAAATGCCGCAGTATCCGCATATGTCACCGGCTCAACTCCGTAATTCGCCCCGTTATTCTCTCGAATCTTTCGACATCGATTCGTTTCCAAGTTTCGCTCGTAACCCTCCTTGCAAGGCGTCAAGATCGAGGTCGCAACCGCAATCTTCTTGCACCGATTTGTCTCCGGATTCCGGTAATACCCTTCCTCGCACGGCTTCAAAATACTCGTCACCGTTTCATAAGACTTGCACCGATTCGTCTCCGGATTTCTAAACTTGCCAGCCGGACAATCCGGCAGCGCCTCATCTTCGAAGAAGTTTATGCAGTTTCCGGTCAGAGGATTGATCACCTTGCCCGCTGGACAGCTTTTGAATTGCTGGTAAACATTTTCTTCCCCCGGCGTCACAGCATAAGTCTGCTTCCAAATCTCACTACCATCCGCCGCCACGCCAAACCACGCATACGACGTCAACTTTTTCTGCCCACTGTAGTACGTCAAACTCGCCACCTCTGTCCCGTCACTATCAATCAAGGAAACTACATTTGACGAAGTAGGATTCTTCGTCAACTGCAAATTCGCATTTCGGTAGTCCAGATATTCACCCGGTTTCAGTTCTCCCGCCATCGCATAATTTTTGTTTTTGTACTTTATCTGGCAATCATCAACCTCTATAATCTCATCCGTCGGATTATGTAGTTCCACAAATTGCTCTCCATAATCAAACTCAAAATACGTATAAATTTCCGAGAATATTAAGCCTTTGCAACTCGGCAAGTCCTCCGGCATCTCTTCTTCAACCTTCTCATATATCAAAACCCGAAAATCGATTTCCGGATAATATTTACGAAGCTCAAAGGCTTTGCCGTCCGCGCAAGGCTCAACCAAACCATCCGCAATACAACGCGCCAATGTCAAATTACTTGCAGCATTGGTCGAAAACTGAGGGTATTTCTCGTTGCATCCCGCACTCCCCCAACACACTTCATCCACCACCGCGCCCTCAAACAATAAGCTCACCGTCCCAGTTGTTGCTGCCAAATTAAATCTATACCTATAATCGCCTTCTGTCTCCGTAAATTGCGGCGAGCCGTTATAGCCCACCACCAAAAACTCCGCATTCAAAATCGCTCCAGCCGAAAAACTATGCACTGTCACATTACCAGAACTATTCGTGTAAACTAAGCTATATCCAGCCAATCGTAACGGTTTGCCCGTAGTATTAAACAGCTCCACGAAATCATAATTTTGCTGTGAACCGTCCACCCCCGTAAAACCAGCATTTACCGCCGAGATCAAAAGATCAAGCGCAGGTCCAACCTCCGGCACCTCTGTTTCGCCCTCCGCCCCAACAACCAAAATTGGCGCACATAACCCCACAGCCACCACATATTTTATAAACCTCCAAACTTTTTTCATGCCCTCACCATAATCAACCAAAGAAAACTTTAAAAGCATCAGCTCAATACTTTTTTAACCACAAACATGATACGATGTAAACATGCACGAGTCCGTCAGTATCGCAATCATTATTCTTGCCGCCATCGTCCATGCTTCTCTGCAACTTGGACTCGGCTGTTTGTTGTTGCTTTACCATGAATCCGCCGGCAAACATATCAAAAGCAAAACCAAGAACCTCGTTGGCAGCTTCATTTCTGGCGTTGGCGCCATTGTCTTCCTGCTCCTTGCCACCGCTTGTTTCCTAATCTCTAACACCTTCGACGGCGCCCTCTCGACCCCAGTCCTCACTACCGTCATTGGTATCTTGATCGCACTAGCCGTTGCCATGTGGTTTCTTTATTTTCGTCGTGGCGACACCACAGAATTATGGTTACCCAAAGTCATCGCCAAATTTATCGACAATCGCGCCAAAGTCACCGACAACAATACTGAAGCCTTTTCGCTCGGAGTCATGACCAGCTTCGCCGAAATACCTTTCATCATGATCCTCCTTCTGGTCGCCGGCAACAGCGTACTTGAACTCGACCCCATATACCAGCCGATGTTTGTTTGTTTCTACACTATAATCGCCATCGTCCCGCTTGTTATTCTCAATCTCGTGATCCGCACCGGACGTAACGTTGTTGACATTCAAAAATGGCGCGTAAAAAACAAACTTTTCCTCCGTGTCGTCTCCGGATTTAGCTTCCTAGTCCTCGGTATTTTTATCCTCGCCTTCAAAATCTTCGGGGTCTCATGAAAAAACCCAAAGAATATTCCAGCGCCGCACTAAAAAAGCAAATCTTGGCTAACGCCAAATCTCTCCAAATTGCTGAAAAGTGGGCTGAAGCTATCGCCGATCAAACCACCAAACATGTCGACGCCTGGATCAAAAACCGCAGCGTCGTCACCGAAGCCGACATCACTCGCATCGCCCACCAAAAACTCGAGACGCTCAACTCTGATCTCGCTTATATTTTTAAAAATCGTGGTAAGATATTATAAATGGCCAGGCAAAAAAACGATTATGATCTAATTGTCATCGGTAGTGGTGCCGCTGGGAGTACTGGTGCCTTTATGGCTGCTGGAGCAGGGCAAAAAGTCGCCCTCATCGAAGCTGACAAATGGGGCGGCTCCAACCTCAATTATACCGGCGTGCCTATGGATGCACTGTTTCATGCCTCACATCTTTTGGCCGAAGCCATCGACGGCGTTAAGTTTGGTATTTCCAGCGGTAGTCTCCGCTATAACTACCCCACCATCAACAACTGGAAAAATGTCGCCATGCGCCGCGCTGGCGCGGGCAGCAAAAAAGCTTTCGAAGACGCCGGCATCACCGCCATCCACGGCCGCGCGCATTTCCTCAGCCCTTATCAAGTTAGCGTTGGCAACCATCAGTTATCTGCCCGCAAATTTCTCATCGCTACTGGAGCTTTAGCCTTAGATACTGGCATCAAAGGTTTAAATGATGTGGACTTCATGACACCAGATTCAATTTTGGACATCACCCGTCTACCCAAGACGATCTTTGTCATTGGTGCTGGTTCCACCGGTTGTGAAATCGCCCAATATTTTGCGCAGCTCGGCTCCAAGGTCCTCATCGCCGAAGTCGCCGGCCGCCTTTTGCCGCAAGAAGACGAAGAAGTCGGTCAAGTTATGGATGGCGCGTTCAACCGCTTAGGTATCAAAGTCCTCACTCAGTCGCGCGTTGTCGCACTCGAGCGGGATTCTGTGTCCAAAAAAGTCATCTTCATGCGCGGTGGTCAGGAAAAATCCGTCCGTATCGACGAAATTATCCTCTGCACTGGTAGCACTCCCGCCACGGATATTGGTCTCGAAAACGCTGGCGTCAAATACAGCAGCAAAGGTATAAAGATCAACAAAAACCTGCAAACCTCCATGAAGCATATTTTTGCAGTTGGTGACTGTATCGGCGGTGCCAGCTCCACCGAAAAGGCCGCCCTAGAAGTCACAGCCGCAGTCTCCAATATTGTTTATCGCCCAAGGTCTGTCGTCGATTATTCTGGCCTTAGCCGCATCACTCGCACTTACCCCGAAGTTGCTTCAGTTGGCGTTACCGAGGACGATTGCATTCGCCACGATCGCAAAATCCGCAAAGTCGTTGTTCCGCTTAATGTAGCCCAGGTCAGCAACACCACAGATTTTCGTGATGGTTTCGTCAAAATCTTAACCGACCGCAATCGCAGGATTATCGGCGCTTCCATCGTTGCTCCACATGCCGGTATTTTGATCCAAGAATTAGCTATGGCTATCCACCTCGGCCTTTCCACCACCGAAGTTGCCGACATTCCGCATGTTGCCAGTGATTGGGGCGAAGTCATCCGCATCTCTGCCCGGCGCCTGAGCTAGACTTGACAGTAACAGATAATTCAGATAGAATACTTCACATGCCGCGGGATAGAGCAGTCTGGTAGCTCGTTTGGCTCATAACCAAAAGGTCGCTGGTTCAAATCCAGCTCCCGCAACCACATCAGATTTCTGTATCAAATCGGGCTTGTTCCGATATTTTTTATGCTCAAAGTGCACTAATTCCTAGGGAACAAAAAGCTCATCCAAATCTCAAAATTCGATTGCTCCTCAACTGTCGCCACCTCAGCCTGTGCATATTTCTCCTTCGCCGCCCGCGAATTATCCGGCAAAACCACCATCGTCTCACCCTCCAACATCTTGCCCTGTTTTGCCCGAGCCATTAACTCCTGATACTCCTCAGTCCGATAGTATTCTTGTTCCAGCTCCATTTTGGCAATCTCCAGTTCCAACTTCGCCAATTGCAATTGTCGCGCTTCCAATTTCTTTTCCAGCTCCCAATTCCGCGACATCGTCGTCACCGAAGCCCAAACCCAGCTAGCGCAAAACACCAACGCCACCACCAAAACCACATTATTCAACGTCAAATAATCCTTCCGCGTCCTATAGATAAATTGTCGAATCTTCGTCCTTATATCGCTCATCTTTATCATTATACACTGACTCTGGTATAATCTACTTTATACGGGGGCGTAGCTCAGTGGTTAGAGCAGTCGGCTCATAACCGATTGGTCGCTGGTTCAAGTCCAGCCGCCCCCACCATTAATTTTTTAGGAGACCAAAGTGGCACAACTAAAACACACCAAACAACCCGCCAAGAAAGGCAACAAATTCTCTAGCAGTCTGCGCACGGCAGCTTTTTGGATCTTGGTTATCGTCATTGGTCTAACGGCTGCATCCAGCTTTTCTAATCCTGCCTCCGATGCCGCTGAACAAAAGGATATTACCGAAGTTCTAGCCCTTGCTAAAGACGAAAAACTTGATGAAATTATCGTGCGCGGCAATGAACTCATCATCACCCCCAGAGAAGACACCGACCTGCCCAATATGATTTCCATGAAAGATCCCGCCAGCTCGCTAAACGAACAAGGCTTCGCTGAGGTTATAGAAGCCGGCAAAGTCCGCCTCAAGATTGAAGAACCTTCCGGCGCCTGGGATAATGCTTTCAACATTGCCCTTATCATGGTGCCGACTATTCTTATCATCGGCTTTTTCGTCTACATGATGCGCCAAGCCCAAACCATGAGCAACCAATCTATGGGCTTCGGCAAATCCAAAGCCAAACTTTATGGCAGCGACAAGAAAAAAGTCACTTTTAGTGACATTGCTGGCAACGAAGCCGCCAAACAGGACCTCGTCGAAATCGTCGATTTCCTCAAAAAACCCAAAAAATATGAAGCCCTCGGTGCCAAAATCCCTCGCGGCGTATTGTTAGCTGGTGCTCCCGGTACCGGTAAAACTCTTATGGCTCGCGCTATCGCTGGCGAAGCTGGCGTGCCATTCTTTAGCATTTCCGGTTCTGAATTTGCCGAAATGTTTGTCGGTGTCGGTGCCAGCCGTGTCCGCGACCTCTTTAGTAAAGCCAAGAAAAACGCCCCGTCGATCATTTTCATCGACGAAATTGACGCTGTCGCCCACAAGCGCGACGCACGCGGCGGATCGGGCAGGGAAGACGAGCAAACCTTAAACCAGATCCTTGTCGAGATGGACGGTTTTGACAACGAAACCGGTGTCATCGTCATGGCTGCCACCAACCGCGCCGACATGCTGGACAAAGCCTTGCTTCGTCCCGGCCGCTTCGACCGCCACGTCAATGTCACTTTGCCTGAACGCAAAGATCGCTTAGAAATCCTCAAAGTCCACTTCAAAGGCAAACCAGTTGACGAAGACGTTAATCTCAAAGCTCTCGCCGCCAAAACCGCCGGTAGCAGCGGCGCCGATCTGGCCAACATCGCCAACGAAGCTGCCATCACTGCCGCTCGTCTCGGTCATAAAACCATTAGCAATGCCGACCTCACCGAAGCTTTTGAACGCGTCGCCATCGGTCCCGAACGCAAAAGCAAGGTCATGAACGACCAAGAGCGCAAAATCACCGCCTACCATGAAGCCGGCCACGCTGTCGTAGGCCACGTTTTACCTGATAGCGACCCCGTCCACAAAGTCACCATCATCCCCCGCGGTCACGCCGGCGGTGTCACATGGTTCTTGCCCGAAGAAGACCGCAGCTACAAAAATATCTATGAACTCAAAGACGTCCTCGCCCGCGCCATGGGCGGCCGCATAGCGGAAAAGTTGATCTTTGGCCAGGACGGTGTCACCACCGGCGCCAGCTCCGACTTGAAGCACGTCAGTCAGCTTGCCCGCGAAATGGTCACCGAAGAAGGCATGGGCGCCAAGCTCCGCAATCAAGTTTTCAATACCAACGAAGTCAACTTCTTTGGCGACCGCGCCAAAGCCTATTCTGAGAAAACCTCCGAAGTTATCGACAGCGAAATCGAAGCTTTAACCAAAGAGGCCACTCGTCGTGCTGAACTGGTACTAAAAGCCAATCAAAAATACCTCGACACGCTTGCCGAGGCCCTACTAGAAAAAGAAACCCTTGAAGAAAAAGCCGTCAGCGATATCCTCAAAGGCTCCGTCCTGCCCCCTACCGCAAAATTGCATTAAAAAAACAAAGCAAGAAAAAAGAGCGCTTTGCGTCAGGTCAAAGACCTTCGCTTCACGCCCAAGTTTCAAAGGGCTAAGAAAGGGAGTTAGTATTTTTTCGCCGTGTCGCGGATAAAATCCACGACCACGGAAGACATCTCATGTGCCTTACCGTCGGGAAAAGTAACTTTCACCGTGACCATTGCGAGGTCCAGAGTCTGCGACTCGAATGGTCCATTACCCGGAGAAAACTCTAGACCGGCGTGTTCAGGGTGAATCTGAAAACGACCAACCCCTTCTTTCTTGAAGTTGAAGTTTAAATCCCACTCCGACCGGTTTTGGTCATGCTTCCGGTCGGTATATATCCAACCCCAGTGTTCCATGAAGGCGCCGAGATTCTCCACCGGAGGGCTGTTCTTTTCCCGACTACTGTCCCCGTTTTGTCCTGGTAGCTCGGAGGGTTCGGGTTCGGAAGCATTTGCGGCCGATCCCCACACAGTGGTGGTGCCGTTGCCGGTGGTAATTTCGCCTTCACCCTCTTCCGAATCGGAGGAGGCGCCGTTGCCGGTGACGGTTTCACTGAACCCAGTTTCACTTCTCGTATCAGTACAAGAGGTGACGCTAGATGTGTTGCAACCTGTCACCATCATCAACGCAATGGCGAACACAAACACAATCATCAGGGTGCTCTTTTTCAAGAGATCAACCCCTTTCTTTTTAAATTTTGAAGGTACCCTCTAAGGAGCAAATTGATAAACCAAATCTCCAGAGATTCCCCTCATTTGCATTATAGCACACCTTGCTTAGAAAGTCAAGCTTTAGTACAATAATATCAGAATGGCAGAATACGAAACTGACGGCAGTAGCGCTCTCGCCCCCAAAGATCCATATCGCGAAATCAAGGATTCAGAGCGTTCAAGTGTCCGCCCCACTTTTGGGGTGATTGAAGGTGGCGGTAAGGGCGACGGCAAGCCCATCGGCGACCTCAGAGATGCTGCCAAATCCACCGGTAACACTGCCGAACAATCTGCTAGTGTCGCCAACCCCATTTCTTCTACTAGTGGCGGAATAGGCACCGGTCAAACTGCCGAAGCAATTAGTAGCAACGTCAAAGGCCCAGATCTGGGATCCATAGCCAAAACCGCCAAAGGCAAAGGCTTCCTCAACAGTAAAGGTCCCCTCGTCACCATTATCGCTCTCCTCATCTTCATTGGCGGCCTCATCATCGGCGGCCAGACCATGATGCCCTTTGCCGCCGCCGCCCGCATTGTCGAAGAATTCAATTCCATGCGCACAGTCATGAGTAAACGCTCTGATGTTTTGATCCGCTACCAGCTAGACACCAACCGCTACCGCAGTCCCACCACCAAAACCATCTTTGGTGCCGAAAAGTTCAAATTGTCTAATAACCAAATCGCCAAACTAAAAACTCAAGGCATTGACACTTTAGAAGTTGATGTCGGCGGTCAGAGAATCCGACTCCTAGTACAATATGGCGGCTTCGGTGCTCAACCCATCCTCACAAACACTGACATGGGCAGGTTTAACACAAACGACCTCACCGCCGCTCTAGAAGAAGCATTGCCGGATTCCAGGGTACACTTTACCGATGCTATTAGTATTAATCAAGCTTTTAATGACAACCAATTTAGAAATACCTACCAAGCATCTTCAAAAACTTGGAAAGGCAATTTTGCCGGCTGGTATGATTCGCTAGCCACCAAAAACCTAAATCGCATCGGCAATTTCCTGCGTCGGATGTTTGCCGGTTTTCAGAATGCTACTGATATCGCTGCCAACGAAGCCGACTTCAGAGACAGGGCCCGACTTGGGGTAACTTCGACAGATGCCGGCTCCAATACCTCAAGGTTGGATGGAACAAACGATGACGGCACAGAACAACGCAGCGAAAGCTCTAGCGGTTCCACCTCAGGCGATCAAACACCAGCAGAAAAGCAAGCCACGCTCAGATCTAGGGCCACTAACGCAGCATCAACTGCACCCACCTTTGGTTGCGCAGTGTACGCCGCCGCTGGCAATATCTTCGCCCTCGTTGCTGCCCAGCAAGCGCTCCAAATGATTAGTCTTGCCGCCGGCTTTCTCGAGTCCACCGACAAAGTACGGGCCGGTTACGGTGACGCTAGTCCCATGGTCTACTACACCAACGCCCTCACCGCACCCGGCAGCAAATCTGCCATGGAATCTTGGGGCATGCGTACCCTCTTTGGCGACCGCACCGGTCCCGACGCCAGAGTCAAACTGACCAACTCCGAATCATTGCTTTCCGACGTCAAGTTCATGGGTCAAGATAAATACAGCGCTGAAAGTTTCGTAAATTGCGCCTATGCCAGAGTAGCTGCCGGTGTCGGAAGCATCGTAATAGATCTCGTCAGTGTTGCCACCGGCGGCATCGGATCCTTTGTCAAAAGTATCGCTGGAGCTATCGTGCGAAATGCATTAACAGGCATAGTCTTCAGCGCCGTCATCAACCTCATCGTGGAAAACGCCACTGAAATGTTAATCGCTAAATACCTCCAAGATTTCGTTGGCGAAGATCTCGGCAACGCCCTCATGTCCGGCTCCAACAAATACCTCGGTGCCAACCATCAAGGTGGTGGTGGTTCGCCGGGTGACGCTGCTGCCGTGCTGGAGTTCAAACGTGAAACTCAAGCTACCCTTGCCATAGAAGCCGAGTACGAGCGGCAAACCAAAAGCCCCTTTGACACATCGTCTCGGCACACTTTCTTCGGCAGCCTCCTTTATCGTACCGTTCCTCTCGCTCACTCTTCTTCCTCCATTGCATCTGTCGCAGCAAGCATGAGCAGTCTTCTCCGCTCGTCCCTGACTTCGCTTCTGCCTTCCGCCAGCGCTGCCGAAGAAACTTGGCTGCTGACCCAGCAAGGCGACTGTCCTATGTCAGAGTCCGTTGGTGTCTCAGCCACACCTACCTGTGACCCCTACTACGGCTCCGACATGTCCACCATCGAGATGGACCCAGCCGATGTTTATAAACTAGTCCAAGAGCTCAACAGCAAGAACGAGTTTTGTTTTGATAACGATAAAGTAAGCGAGGATTGCTACAATAATAAGGATAAGTTTGGGATCGCTCCTAACGAACCCCTTAACGCCGCTGCCAAAGCAATCGTCAATACTCGTCCTAATGCCATAGGATCAACCACAGGACCAAGACCAACAACCAAATGCGAACACACACACTGGTACACCCCCAAAAACGGAGGACCATCGACATACACGCATAGTACTTGGCGCTACAGTATTCCGACCAACTTCGAAGTTATCAAGCCGTATGTAGACGAAGACCCCGAAACCGAAGGCAATTGCGTCCTCGATCCGCAGCTTGACGACAATGGCAATCCAATCATCAACTCCAACTCCAATCTCGGCGCCTATATCATCTTTTGCGGACAGCGCAGCTCTCCTTGGGGTGCCGCCGACGCCAACATTGCCTACCAGATAAGAAATACTGCCGTCGGTGCGGGTACCAATTTTGACGGAATCCTTGGTACCATAATCAGAAACGCGCCTATTACTGGCGATATGGCCGATATTGCCGAAGCTGCCGCGGACAAAAAAAATGCCCCATGGATTGGCGGTGGCATTTGCATTAACAGTTCAAAAAATACCTATTGGGGCGAATTCAAACATTACCAACGCTACGTCGAAGACCAGCGTTGGCTCGTAGCCAGTGGTCTCATCGACACATCTTCCGTGGATGACGTGGTCGGTGCCTATTACGACCAATATCCCCTCGACAATTCTTACGAAGGCTATCTTGCCCGCATGTCTGGTATGACCAAAGAAGACGTCATCGCTACACTTGATCTAGTCGACTACATCACTTTCATCACTCAGTATGACCCTACTGATCTTTATCCTCTGCCAGCAGAGCACAATCAAATCTCTCTAACTGATACTATCCAAGGAACAGTCCTTGCAAAAGGCACTGTCATTGAAGCTCCTGGCCCCACAGCCTATTTCGTCACCTATGCCGACACCCGCACCCGGAGCCACGTTGCATGAAAAAATCAAAAAAGCCGAGCAATAACAAACTAAGCCCGACTGTACGGAGTAATCTTATTATATCAAATCTTAACCATTTTGTCAAGCCCACTCTCTGCTTAACCCTTGTGTTCATCCTCTCCACCCCCTTCTCCTCAACCCCAACCCTAGCCCTCACTGAAGACGAAGTCGAAAAGTTCTCCCAAAACAGCATCATTTTCGTCGACCCCAGCGCTTGTACCCCGCTCTCCACAACGGGCAACGGCGATAGCGAGGCGGCGCACGGTTTAACCTCGCAGCAGACCGCATTTGTGGAGCGATGGTATTCCACGGCACAACAATTAAGCGTTCAGTATGGCATACCGTGGGAAGCAGTAGTGGCGCAGGGAATCCTAGAAAGTGCTGCCGGTACATCAAATTTTGCCGTTCAAAGAAATAATTTTTTCGGTATTGGCGCATTTGACAGCAACCCCAACAACGCATTCAGCTATGCGACTCCTGAAGAAGGATGGGAGGGATATTATAGGAATATCAAGAGAACTCCAACTTACCGCAATAATGGCGTTTTCCAAGGAGAGACCATTACGAGTCCTCTCGCCTACATCATTGCTGTAAAAAAGGCTGGATACGCAACTGATCCAAACTACGTAAATAAGCTCGAACCTATCGTTGCGTCCATTGAATCACTTTCGGCAGAACGTGGCTGGTCATCGTCTGCGCAGCTAGCCCAAATGCACCCCGAAATGTTAACCAACGCCGCCGCTAACGCCGAAGGAGCTAATCTCGGTTCAGACTCGCGGTTCGCGGTTGATAATTGCGGCATCAGCACAGCCATTTCCGAAAGAGATAGACCCATAGGCCCAATTCATGAGCCATCCAACAACATCCCGTGCGATCCTAGGACCAAGTTTATACGTATCGACAATGAGGGAGCTATAGACGGCAGATTTGTTAGCATTACTTTATGCGAAGTGCCTAATTTGCCCAGCAGGAACGGTGGTAATGCCATAGTAAATTCTAGAATTTCAGGGGCCACTTTTGCACTAGTAGAAGCCGCCAAGCAGGCTGGTGTATCAAACATCGCAGTTTCCAGTTCATATCGTTCATATCAGCAGCAAGTAGCTTTAGGTTGCAATAACCCCAATAGAGACACTAATAGGGTCGGCAGCTGCAATGGTTCACTCCATAGGTCCGGATTAGCACTTGACCTCTATATGCCTGGCTGTGTTTACCAGAGCAACTCTAGCGGTTTTAGCGACGCCGAATGTAAACGTGGCTCGAATCAATTGTATGACTGGCTTCATTATGAGGACAATGTTAGCAAATACGGATTTACAAAACTTATCAGTGAATATTGGCACATTGACGCGAGGAATTTTAGATGACAATACTAGAAAATATAAGCCCTACCGGAAAAAAGAAACTATTAATTTTCGCCATAATCGTTTTTTTGATATTTGTTGTCGTACCGATAACTCTAATGCTTCTCCATGAAGAGGAAGAACCTCGTCGCGACCCAGCTCCAGTTAGCGAGCTAGCATTCTCCAATGACATGGAGGTATTTGACGTTTTAGGCATCAGCACAATGAATAGTACACACATCAGATCCTGCGCGACCTCATTGATTCTCAGCGACCAAGAAAGAGCATCATCGCCTGACCCATATACTTCAGATACCCATTCCACGATAATTTATAATGCTACCATAGAAAGTTTTAAAGAAATATTATTGGACAACGAACAGGTCTACTCATATAGTCTTTTAATGAATATAAATGACGGTAGATCGTATAATCTTTATTACGGGTATGATCAGCGAACAGTCGGCGGAGAATATATCTTTATTGCCGTCCAAAGTCCTAAAACCGATGTAACGTATCTATGCACTAGGCCCAGCGAAGATATCTACGTCAACAACGCAAAGGTGTGGACAAAAAATATCCCAGAGATTAATCAAGACAAACTAGAAGTGACATCTTTTAACTCAATATAACCAACGCGCCCGCTGATTAATGTTAAAATAAACCCATGCTACGTCCCCGTTTTCGCTTTAAGTCTGTCGTGACCTTGGCTAATGCCAAGTTGTCAGTTCGATCCGCTGCTATTTTACTTGCCAGCTCCGTTCTGATCTCCGCTTTGCTCGGCATTTTCCGCGACCGCTGGCTCAACTCGCTATATCTAGACACCTACCCCGCCGGCATTGACGCTTATACCGCTGCCTTCACCATCCCCGATTTTATGTTCTTCATCTTAGTTTCCGGTGCGCTTTCCGTCACTTTCATCCCTGTTTTCAACCAACGCCTCGCCACCGGCAACAAAAAATCCGCATGGGAACTTAGCTCCAGCATCCTCAACGTTCTCGCTTTGCTAACCTTCGTCGGCAGCATCCTCATCATGATTTTTGCCGATCCGCTCATCCGCTACGTCGTCGCCCCCGGCCTTGGCGAAGATTCCATGACCCTCGCCATCAACATGATGCGCGTCATCGCCATCAATCCCTTCCTTTTTTCCATTGCCACCGTCTTGTCTTCCATCCAACAAGCCGTCGGCCGCTTCTTCTTCTTTGCCCTCGCCCCTGCCCTTTACAATGTCGGCATCCTCGTCGGTATCCTAGTTTTCACTGGCGGCATCAACATTTTTGGCGTCCAAATTTTCGAAGGCGGCATTATGGGCGTGGCACTCGGCGTAGTCTTCGGTGCCATCCTCCAAGTCATCACTTCGCTAGTTGGATTGATCGGCCTCGGCTTCGATTACGAATTCAAAATCCATTGGAAAAATTTGGGTTTTCGTGCCGTGCTCGGCATGCTTCCTGCCCGTTCACTCGACCAAGGCGTTGACTATGTCAACAGTATCGTCAGTACCAACCTTGCTTCGCGCATGAGCGAAGGTGCCGTTCGTTCTTACCAACAGGGCATGGCTCTCCACCAAATGCCAGTCAATCTCATTGGCGTCGCCATTTCTTCCGCCTTTTTCCCCAAACTCACCGAAGATGTTGCTGAGGGCAAAGAAGAGGAGTTTCGTAAGACCTTCCATTCAGCCCTGCGCACCATTATCTGGATTTCTATGCCGGTCGCCATCATCACGTTCTTCTCGCGCGGCTACATCGTTAGCTTTATCAAAAACGGCGGCGACCCGCTCATCGCCGCCATCCTCGGCGCACTCGTCATCTCCATCTTTTGTCGTTCTGTTTTTCACATCGCCTCGCGCGGTTTTTATGCCCACCAAGACGTCAAAATCCCTCTCATCGTCTCACTTATCGCCATCGGTCTCAATATCACGCTCGCCGTCCTCTTCACCATTTCTGGCTTTGGCCCCGAAGGCCTCGCCTACGCCCAGTCCATCGGCGCCTTCGTCGAGGTTTCCATTTTGCTCACTGTCCAGCATATTAGGTTGCGCGGCAAACTCTTGAACCAAGAATTTTGGCAAGATTTTTTCAAAACCGTTTTTGCTTCAGTCATCGCCGGCGCCATCGCTTACTCCATGACCAAATTCTTCCCCCTTCTCGCCACCGACAACAGCTTCTTTGACACTTTCCCCAAGTTCTGCCTCATCGTCAGCACCAGTTTAATATCCTACGTCATAGCCGGTTACTTCCTGGGACTTGAAGAAGTCAAGGCTATCACCGATCGGCTCAAAAAAGCCCTCTTCCGCAACGTCTAACTAAGTTGCAGAAATATCGTATAATTAAGAATGATCACGGGTTGATCTATGCGTCGTTTGCGCTTGCGACGCAGGAAGATCGACGGATTGAAGGGGTTCAAACCGTCTCCGCCACCCCATAAACGGCCCCGGCACCCGTGTACGATTATGGCTTCTCCACTTAGTGGGGCGAGTAAGAGGAGCCGAAGAAAGGGCACACCATCACACAGTAGATCGTTATCGTTACGAAAAAGGTGTACCCCCACAAGAGTTGGGAAGAGGAGCTCAACTCTTGTGATACTGCTTTCGGCGGCTCCGTTTTCTCGAGCCGTCACTTTTTTTGAAAAAAAGGTAAATATACCATCATGACAAGTAAGTGAATTTTTGAACTCTTCAAACTTTATCGCTAATGGTATAAACTGAAGGAGTCTAGATTCACAGTAAAAATGGTTGGTCCCAGATAATGGGCAGCCATTTGCAAAAAAGCAGTAGGGACAAACCTTGCTGTGGATCTAGACAATCAGCAATGGTTGTCCATTTTTTATGTGGGCTACTGTAAAGAGGGGAAGGAGAAGGTGGTATATGACTAAAAGGCACAACATCAGTGAGGGGCATGTCATCTTGGCTATATTAGCAGTGATAATTGTTACAGGGATCATATGTATTGACTGGTCAAAATTAGGGGAACCGGATGAGATCCGAAATAGTTATGATGAATCCAGTGTGCCAGTTAAATGTGAATATAGGTATTTTTATGATGGTGACGGTAATGGTCATATGTATCACGTGATGGACGGTATCAAAGTAAGCCGGGACGAATGTGCTAGATGGGCAGATAGTCTATGTGAAAGAGAGTATGATTTTAGTATCAAAGGTGAATATGAAAAATATATCGAATGTTTAGACATATATGCTAAAGCAGGATTATAAAAAAGAAGGAAAATCTTACTTCGTAGGTTGAGAAGCTTTTTTGATTATTGCTAAGAATTTCTTTTTAGATTTTGGCATATACCTATTCTCCAGATTCTAGATATGTCTCATCATCTAGCCTCT
>Ga0082212_10005959_pt1 | contig 16494 bp, 10 predicted proteins | sample TergutNt197P3_FD_71548 | JGI IMG/M metagenome (GOLD analysis project Ga0082212, IMG submission 71548) | Neocapritermes taracua P3 segment gut microbial communities from Petit-Saut dam, French Guiana - Nt197 P3 | ecosystem: Host-associated > Arthropoda: Insects > Digestive system > Gut ... | reverse complement strand
AGGTTTCAAAACAGAGTTTTGCCAAAGCCTCCGCTGCCAGTGTGGGGGTTCCGCCGGAGAGATTTTTTGTCCGGGACTGCATGGAGGCTTCCATTTCGATCCACGTGGACAGGGCATCGCCCATTCCGGCAACGAAACTGCGAACCGGAGCATTGACGATGACTCGGCTATCGACGAGAACGAGGTCGGGATTGAAGTGCCAACATTCAAAACCTTGAAAAATGTGGTTTTCGTCATACCAGACGGAGGCGGCACTGGTTGGTGAATCATTCGAGGCAATGGTCGGAACGGTAACAATCCGCATATTGTGGTCGATAGCGGCACCTTTGCCGACATCCAGCACTTTGCCGCCACCGATGGCAACGGAAATGTTGCATCCTTCTTTGACGGCAAGATCGCCGACCCGCTTGCGCTCCGCCAGGGTGGCTTCCCCCTTAAAATCGACTTCAAAGAAGGCAACACCCTCTTTTTGGAGCGATTGCCGAACGGTATCGCCGACGAGACTTTTGAGCGGTCCGTCCCAAAGTACAAGGGCTTTGGTGCCAAGCGGTTTGAGAAGTGTTCCGAGTTCTGCAAGAACATCGGGACCCTGTACGTAGCGGCGAGGTGCAATCAGCGTTTTTTTCATAATGGGATATGTTGGAGTTGGAATCGTTTGTCTGCCAATGTTGGACACTGGGTACATTCTACCATGTTCCCAGAAATGAAAAAAGTCCTCGAACAGAAGACAACCGACCGCCGGGCGATTACAATTTAGCCGTATTGTTTTTTGTCTTGATACGGTTATAATTCTTGTTGTTATGCTCAAAGGTTTCTGGATACGCAATTTTAAGTCACTCCGGCAGGTTGGTATCGGAACATGCCACTCGAAGTTTGTCTTTATCGACAATGAAATTGTTGCGCCTTTCGATCTCGGTCCCTTAACGCTCTTCACCGGAGTCAGTGGTACGGGAAAAAGTTCAGTCATCGATGCGTTTAGTTTCGTTTCCGATTGCTACAAATATGGTGTTGAGGTTGCCTGTCTCAAACGAGGTGGATTCGATGCCATTTACTCGCAAGGTAGTAAAGGAGCGATAACCTTTGGGTTCGAATATCAGCAACAAGGTGAAGCGGATATTGCGACGTATGCTATTAGTGTGTACCGCACAAAAAATAAGGTTCCCTACATCGAGTCGGAAATCCTCGTTTATCGGCGGGGAGACGATTCGCTGCCCGTCATTTTTTTGCAAAATGGAGCAGAAAAAAGCGTCCGCTACCTTGCTCCTGACGAACGATTGACCAATGCCGAACTGACACAAATTGAATTCACCGATCACTCTCGTCTTGGTTTAGCGGCACTGGAATCGCATCCAAAGTATCCCGTGTTGGAATCATTTCGGTCGCTTTTTGATAATTGGACGCTCTGCGATTTCACGCCTGACCCTGCCAGAGGTTTGGATGATTCTCACCCCCGCCGCCACGATTCGTCGCACGGTGTCAGCCTGTCGGGGCTGGTTCGGTACGTCGCAAAATGGCACAAAAATAAATTGAAATCACTTCTGCATCGTGTGGCGGAGGTTATTCCAGATGTCGAAAGGATTGTCATCGATGATACCAACCCGGATAAACCAAAACTGTCGTTCCAAATGTGGGATAGGGACGATCCCATATCGATTACCCATCTCTCGGAGTCAACGATCCGCCTTTTTACCTATTCCTTGCTCTTGGAAGAAGAGGAACCGGCACCATTGACCATCATTGAAGAACCGGAAAACGGTTCAGACAGGCAACATCGGGATAATATGGTGGAAATGTTCAACCGGTTTAAGGTAACACCGCAACAGAGGAGCCACCAGGTGTTCATCACGTCCAATCATCCGACACTGGTCAACAGCACTCATCCGTCTCAAGTTTGGATATTTGAAAAAGATCGGCAGGGTTTCACCGCCGTCGAACGTGCTTCCGACTCGATTATGTTCCAAACGGAAGCCGATTGTGATGATCCGCAATGGTTCAGCACTCACTTTGATGAAAAACGATAACGCTGCACTTCTTGACGGGTGTGCCAATTCCGTGTAGAATCGGAAACGAGTTATCCTGTGTAATACTGGTGCGTTGCAGACGATATTCTACCTTGTCCCGTTGGGATTGCTAGTCATTTTTGTTTTTTCGCTGGGAGCCAAATCTCTCAAATCGTTTTCCCGACATAAACTGGAAGAGTTCTGTCGGCGGCGAAGTGCCGAAAAACGACTTGAGGACATTGTCAAACAACATGAAGATGTTGCAGCAACGGTTAGCATTGCCAGAATCTTATCGGTTTTTCTGTTTCTCACTTGTTTTTTCTTTTTCTGTCTCGTGTCGCCATCCGGTGCGTTGCCTTCCGGGAACAAGGTTATTCCTGTGTTAGTGTTCATCGTGCTTTTGGTCTTTTTCGCCGAATTTGGGCTGCCACGCGCCCTCGCAAAACTTTGGGGAACACCCATTGTCTATTACGGCTGGCTTCTGTGGCGGGCGACAGCAACGGTACTCTATCCGCTGCTTTTGATAGACCGTATCACAACTCTCTTTTTCTGCCGACTCGCAGGTCATACGGAAGACGAAGACGCTTTTGAAGAGGAAATCCGCATTATTGTCAACGAAGGGCAGCGGGAAGGATTGCTCGAAGATGAAGCAAGGGAAATGATCGAAGGCGTGATCGAATTGCACGACGTGACGGTCTCCGAAATCATGACACCGCGAACGGATATGCTCTGTATTGCAGATTCACTGTCGTGGGAAGAAATGCTGAAATCAGTGGCATCATCATCGCATTCGCGCATTCCGGTGTACAAAGACACCCGGGACGACATTGTCGGTGTCCTCCATACAAAAAATTTGCTCCGTGAACTGGCGTTGACCCCATCGGAACAACGCCGCCCTTGGACAGAAATAATGTCGGAGCCGCTTTTCATTCCCGAAACAAAGCCCGTGGCTACTCTGCTACAAGAATTTCAAAACGTCCAGTTGATGGGGGACGATGTTCACGGACGGATAAAAGGGCATTTAGCCATCGTATTGGACGAATATGGCGGTGTGGCAGGAATTGTAACGCTCGAAGACATCTTGGAAGAAATTGTCGGCGAAATTACCGACGAACACGATGCGATTGTGGCAACCGAATCGGTTGCAACATTGGGACCCGACGTGTTTGAAGTGCTAGGCAAGGTTCGCATTGATGATCTCAACTCGGAATTGGGGTTGGATTTACCGGAGGAAGAAGATTACGACACAGTGGCGGGCTTTATTTTTTCAACATTGGGACACGTTCCTGAAGTAGGAGAGTTTGTCGATTTTGACCGTGACGGCAAAGTGGTTCGTCTGACCGTGATTGCCGTAACTCGCCGACGAATCGAAAAGGTTCGGCTGGAACGTAATCTATCCTAAACCCCGCGCACACCCATCAGCAAGTTGGCGATGAGGCAGAATGGACGCTGCGACGGTTCGCTACAATAAGCGGAACATGGCGATTTTTCTTCGCGGTCGCTTTGCACCGTCGTTCCAAGAAACGGTAGCAATTCCTAATGCAGTATCATTTTCAATCGTCTTTGACTCAAATGTTATTTCACCGTCGGGCAACGAACGTTGGATCAGCGATTCAAACGGGGTCTTGTCGAAGTCGCCGGAAATGAGTTTTTCAGTTTCCATTGCGGCAAGGCGTTCCAGAACGTTGTGTAACTGATCGGCTGCCGTTCGTCGGGTACGTTCGGAAGTGCGCTCGGAAGTTACCAAGGCAACGAGTTGAGCAAAACAGACTGTACACGCTGCAAGTAAAACAATGGCGGCGGAAACTTCAATAAGTGTAAAGGCAGATTTTTTCATTTTGGGGGTTGCTCCTTTAACGATTCTGTGACTGTTCCGTTGGTACCTCGCTCCATTTCAAAACTTGATTCATGATGTCCTGGCATTGCGACACCATTGAAACCATTCGCCCGCGGTCATGAAACTCAAAATCTGCGTCGCTTTCCGTCGCAAAACTGTCTAAATTGGTGAGTTCTTCTCTCAGCCCCTCTACGGCAATGTGTAAATTGTGCACCAACGTTTTTTGCTCCGGCACGTCTGGAATAATATCACTGTGTTTTCCACTTTTCACCGCCCACTGATTACGCAACCAGCGGAGAAGGAGCGTGCGGTCAATATACCCCACCAACGCATCGTCCTGAATAATCATGACACGTCGAATGGACGTTCGGCTGAGAAAATCGACAATTTTGCGAAGCGGGGTTTCTGTCGGATAACTGACGACATTGGGAAGTATGAAGTTTTTGACAGGCGATACCCACTGTTCTTGTTGCCCTATCATCGCAAAGAGGTCGGTCTCTGAAACAACTCCGATGAGTTTTCCTTCATAATCAATAATGGGCAGCGATTCGAATTGGGTTTTGAGAAAATAATTAGCAACCGTTGCAACAGAGTCATGGGGGTGAATCGACAGAGGAAACGGCACCATCACATCCTTAGCCGTTACGTTGTCACACAACAGAGATGCAAAATGTCCTGTTTCACAAGCGGCGTGCGCCAACACTTCGGAATAGGAGATGGACCGATTGCGTCCCCATTCTTTGGCAGCAAGCAAGGCTTGGTCCGCCCGTTCAACCAGTTGGTCAAACAATATGGTCGATTCTGTTCGTTCTGCCACGCCAAAACTCACCGTCGTGGAAATATCAATATCGGCGTGTCTGATAGGAATTGCCGCACAACGTTGTCGAATGCGGTCAGCCCATTCCCAAGCGACTTTTTCGTTGCAACCGGGCAAAATTGCGCAAAACTCTTCACCGCCGTAACGGCATATCACATCGGAAGTTCGAGAAAAACTCCGCAAAATGGCAGCGAGTTCTTTCAAAACGGTATCTCCCACCATGTGCCCATAGATGTCATTGACTCGCTTGAATAAATCACAGTCCATCATGACCGCCGCCAGCGGGGCTTTATTCCTGATTGACCGATCCCAATGAATTTGGGCTGTTTCAAAAAAAGCGACGCGGTTGAGCAACCGAGTCAGTGAATCGTATTTGGCGGCTTGGTCGAGTTCGATTTCCAACTTCCGAATTCGCAGGGCAGCATTGAATCTTGCTTGGATTTCTGTGCGAAAATTGGATAAACTGGAGATATCTCGTTCGATAAAGTTATCCACACCGGCTTCGAGTCCCTCAACAATGGCATCCCTGTTGTACTGATCGGTCAAGATGAGGATATACGAATAGTGCGGAATCACTTTTCGTGAGTGTAATTGCCTGACACGTCTGCACAGTTCGAGACCATCCAGTCCCGTGACGTGCAACTCCGTAATGAGTACGTCAGGACAATCTTGCAACACCATTTGGAGTGCCTGGTTGCCGTCGGACGCAGAACGAACCCGGTATCGTCCCATCTCCAAGAGATGAGTCAATAGGTTAAGAACCACAGGATCATCTTCAACGATAAGGACGTTGAATTGTGACGGTTCGTCTTTGGAAAACATGACAAACTCTTCATTTTGGGCAAAAGAGCCCGCTCATCGTAACATATTGGACAAAACAATGCAAGAGTGCGGTTTCTGCCGAGAAGGAAGCGTTGACAAAAACAACGCACCTCTCTACAATGCGTGTAACAATGCCCTATTTTGGAGTTCACGAATCCATTTCCGGCGGACATGCCAACGCCGTGTCGGCGGCTGCCGACGCGGGATTCGACTGCGTGCAACTCTTCTCCAAAAACAGTGCACAGTGGACGGCAAAACCACTGACTGAAAAAGACGGGCAGCAATTTCAGCAGGCTCTTCAAGACCGAAACCTCCGATTTCCCCTTGTTCACGATTCGTATCTCATCAATTTAGCATCGGGAAAAGAGGAATTGCGGCAAAAATCCATTGCGGCGTTTGCCGACGAAATGGAACGTGCGGCAATACTGGGAATCTCTTGGATCGTGATGCATCCCGGCAGTCCAACGGGAGACGAATCGAAAAATGCCGAAGAAAACGGACTCCGGCGCATTGCCGAAGCGTTCGACACCCTCTTTCGGCAAACGAAAACATCGGTGATGGTCTTGCTCGAAACAACGGCAGGGCAAGGCTCGAATCTCGGTTGGAAGTTTGAGCACTTGGCACAAATTATCGAACATTCGTCTGCCCCTGACAGGTTCGGCGTGTGTGTGGATACGTGCCACATCACGGCGGCGGGATATTCTCTTGCGACTCAAAAAGAATACGAGATGACGTTTGCCCAATTCGACAAGATCATCGGACTTGACCGACTGAAGGCATTCCATTTGAACGACAGCGTAAAGGGAGTCGGGAGCAAAATTGACCGGCACGCCCACATCGGACACGGAGCACTGGGATTAGAGCCTTTCCGCTTCCTCGTGAACGATGTTCGATTTGCGGAATTGCCGATGTATTTGGAAACTCCAAAGGGAAATGTCGAACGAAACGGCGAAAAGGTCGATTGGGACGTTGTCAACCTGCAAACCTTGAAAAGTCTGCTGAATACCGACAATCGTCGGTGTCGAACCTGATTTGATGTTGGATATGCTCCCTGTTATGTGGAGTGAAAAGCGGCGAATCGACGATTTTTTTCCAAAAATGGTGGACTTCCGTTCCCAAATCGGATAGGATGAGATTATTAGAGGTTTCCTTTAAGGAATAACAATGAACCAGAAAGTGAACTGTTTTTTTGCGATGGTACTGGCTTTTGCTATCAGTGCCTTTGCCTTCGGACAACAGGAGTTGCCGAAACCTTACGGCGGTACTGCGCCCGACACTCAAATTCCCGAAGATGGTAAGGTACGTATCATCAATTTCGGTGCTCATCCAGACGATGCGGAGTTCCGTGCGGGTGGCACTGCCGTTCTTTGGAGCGAACGCGGTGATCATGTCAAGTTTGTCTCGACGACCAACGGCGACATCGGACATTGGCGCGAAGCCGGCGGACCGCTTGCGAACCGTCGATACCAAGAGGCGCAGAATGCCGCAAAAATGCTCGGTGTCGAAAAATCAGTTGTTTGGGACATTCACGACGGCGAATTGGAGCCGAATCTTGCAAATCGCCTGAAATTCACCAGAGAAATACGGCTTTGGAATGCTGATGTGGTCATCGCTCACCGTCCCAATGACTATCATCCCGACCATCGGTACACGGGAGTCCTGATGCAGGACTCCGCCTATATGGTCGGTGTTCCGTTTTTGGCTCCCGATGTGCCGCCTCTTCAAAAAACGCCCATTTTCCTGTACTCGTATGATTCGTTTCAAAAACCGGCTCCTTTTACGGCAGACATCGTTGTTGCCATCGACGACACAATCGAACTGAAAGTCGCAGCCTTGGTTCAGATGGAATCGCAGTTTGTCGAGGGCGGGGCGTTAGGACACATGAACCCGCATGCAGTTGCGGCAATGACAGACCCGGCGGCTCGTGAGGAACAAAGAAAAAGGGTTGCCGAAAGTTACAAGGCACGTTCTGCGGCGATTGCTGACCAATGTCGGGAAAAACTGATAGAACTCTACGGTGAAGAAGTCGGGAAAAAAGTCAAGTATGCAGAGGCTTTCGAGATTTGCGAGTATGGTCGCCGTCCGAGTAAAGAGGAAATGATGAAAATTTTTCCGATTGCCGCCCCAAAACGTCTCCGATAGAAGCCAATCGGAACCCTCATGTTAACTTATACCGATTATAACGATTTTAGCGTTTGTGCCGAATTTGACACCTCGCAAGCCCCTAAATGGAGGGTCGGAGCCAAAATCAATGTGCCCGGAAAACCGAATTGTTCGATAAACCGAAAGACGTAGGCTATTTCCACGAAGGAAATGCCGGAGTTTTAGGTCGAAAGGAGTCGAAAAACGATGTCCAAGTCAGTTCGGGACGGTGCTCTATTAACTGCCAAAGTCAATTCCACAGAGGGAAACGACCGGCAGGTCGCCCGACTCCGTTATGCAGGGATAATGCGCCTACTCCTCGTCTGTGTTCTTTTCCTGTCCCTGACCGCCGTTTCACTAGCACAACCGCCCTGGCAGGATGCGTTTGACCTACTGTTTGGTCCAAACTCAGGAGTACGAGATGATACACTCGGTTTTGCTATGGGATGGACTGCATACCCCCCGCCCCCAGGTGGTTATCCAGCGGGATTCCCGCCGGGAGGACCCCCCGCATTTCCGGGGCAGGCACCGTATCGGTATCTGTACACATCCCTCGCCAACGTGACGGGAGGTGACCGGTACACGCCCGGTGGTCTCGAGTTGTCAGGGAGTGTTCGTGGCGTTCAGACCGGAAACGGCAGAGCCACCCATTGGTGGGTTGGAGGAAGTTTGTTCACCACAAATGCCGGTGCGGTCTATCAGTTGGACACGTTGACCGTTCAAGGGTACGTGCAAAACGGTGGTACCATCAGAGGAATCAACACCATCAATTTTTTGAGTGACGCATACAACATGCCGGGTGGGTTGATCGGCGGCACCGGCAACAATGACTATATTAACGAATTGAATGTTGCGGGAACATTAACCAACTATGGTCCCGGTCAATTTGAGAATGCTTACCGGCAAAGGGGGCAAATTCTCCACGTACAAACCATCAATGCAGGATACCTCTACAACTATGGCTTAATTCAACCGCAGCAATCCAATACCGGATCTGGAATAGGATACATTAACGTTGCCAATAACCTCATCAACGGTAACAATGACTACATGAACCCCGATAGTTCCGCCCGGTCACGTCGCGAGGCGGAAATTATTTCGACACCACTCTACTTCACGGGTACAGGTCAGCAAGTCGGGGGGCTCGATATTAGTGTGGGCGGCAACTTAATTCAATACTTCGATGGAAGTATCCGTGCCTCTGCGTGTTTTACATACCAATATGATCCTCGCAGCGGATCTATCATTTTCTCCGGCTCTCCGAATATCATTGAGGTAGGGGGAGAACTCTACAATGCTGGGGAAATCCGAATCAATACCCCAGCCGGGGATGCGGACCTAAACGGCGGTAGGTGGCTCATTACAGCGGGCAGCCTCTACAATGATGGACGGTCTTGGCAGCAATGGGATAACACCCGCGGCGGCTATGAACGGGCAGGCAGAGACGATGCTTGGGGAATCATTTACGATGCCCAGATCAACACGCGAGGCGATTTGACAAACATAGGAATCAACGCCACCATTAACGGAATGGTAACTTCCGATCTGGGTTTATCCGCCTATCTAAGTGCCAATTTACCTGATGATTTATCTCGTGATATGCTGAACAGCATGCATGTCGGCGGCAACTTGTACAACTTGGACCGTGCCAGTATTTTTAACTACAATGAAATTATCATTCATGGTAATCTGACCAACCGTGGAGCAACGCTGGTCGGCGGGACTTGGTCCCGGCACTCCAACCTTACTGACCTGTATGAGCATACGATGGTTTATCCGACAGGGCATATCGACGTTGGGAAGAATGTTTACAACGTCACTGAATACAGTCCCGGCGAAGGTTACTTTGGCGGTTTGATTGCCAGTTTCGACAGATTTACCGTCCACGGCAGTTTATACAATGATGCCAACAGTGTTATAACGGGGACTTATCACCATCATAACGACACTCTATTTAGTCCGTACTGGGCATTTTCCTATGGCAGTGCCGGTATTGGTACGGGTCCTTACGGAAACCCGAACTCTGAATTTAGGATTCCGCATGACATTTACGGTCGCCGGGCAAGCATCATCAACGGAGTCATGCTCGAAGGAGAATACGTTGATGCGCCCACTGTCCTCAATGTCCAGGGACTTATTTCCGATAGTCTTCCCGGTCAGTCCGCATTCTATGGTTTGTACAACGAGGGACATATTCGTGAAATTGACATTATTTCCGTCGGTTCCGATGAACGAGGTGTCCTGTGGAATGCTCTCGCTACTCCCAGTCCGGGAGCAACACTACCGACCGTGGGAATGACCATGAGTTCCGCCTTTACTCTTTCGGAAGTGGCAAATAGTACGCAATCGTTATTGGGAATAGAATCCGGTACGATTACGGATATTGGTGTGATCAATGCCACGAACCTCATCAATGAAGGGACGATCAGCAATATTGACGTAGCGATCAACGTTTCCTACGCCCTTCACAATACCGAGACGGGAGAGTTGGATGGTCTCAGCAGTTCCCATGTGGAATGGAAATATGACCCCGTAAGCGGCTTGCCGATGGTAACGTTGCGGCAATTCGGGACTGGTGCATTGGTGGATGTAGAGATAGACCCCACCACCAGGATGCCGATAGACCCTCAATACCTCGACAGCATATTCTGGGAGGATGCCGTAACCGGTGTGCTCACGGCTGGACAAGGCGGAGTGGCTCCGCCGAAGGTCTTACAACTTACCCGCGCCGATCTCAATGTCGGAAAAGCAACGGCGGCAAATGAGTTTGTTCCTGAAGGGATCGGTATCATCAATGATGGTACGATCACGAATTTCGAGCACGTTACTTCGCTGGGAGACATGTACAACAGCGGTACGATCAGCGATGTAACCGCTCTGACCGTCGGTTCGAATGTCGATGAAGATTCCAGAGCCGATTTTTATAACATGGGAAGCCTCGAAAACGTTGATAATGTCAACGTGACCGGAAGCCTCGACCTGGGGTTCGGTTCCTCGTTCGGCAATGTCGGCACCGTTACCGCCGACCGTAATGTTACGATTTCTAGCATCATCAGAGGCGGTTTCAAAGTTCTCTCCGCAAAAAATGGGGACTTGACCGTTGAAACCATCGGCAATTTGACGATTGAGGCAGGCTCCGTTGCCACTGGCAACGTGGTTGAAAACTATGGATTCATCACGAACGGCGGTCTCCTGAACTCGTCGACGATGATTTTGAACGAAGGTTACATTATCAATAACGGTATGATGAGTTCGTATGGCGATATTACGAATCATGGAGTGATTTCCGGCACGGGAATGATTTTCGTTGCCGACCACAATAGTCAGTTTAAGAACGAGACGGGCGGAACGCTTGTCGGCGGACTTGCCATCAACGGAAATTTCCTCAATTATAACGGAAGTATCGTTCTGACCAGCACGGCGGATAGGATTCGTGTTACCAATGGAACCGCCGAGATCAGAGGCGGAACCGTGAGTGCAACATCAGGATTTAATCCTACAGTCGGTCAGCAGTATGTTTTCCTTGCGACCGATCTTGCTGATCCCGGAAAAATGGGCAATCTCATTGTCATCAAACCGTTGGCGGCGGTGGGGAGCGGCGTACCGGGCTCGGTGCTCGATTTCACGCCGGTCTTTGGAAGTTGGGACGGTACGAAATACGTTGCCGGGCAAGAATGGTCGGTGAATAACCAGTATTATTGGTTGGAAGTTCAACGAGCCTATCAGTATGCACCTTATGCTCGCACTCATAACCAGATCGCCGTCGGAAAATACATTGACAAAACCAGCCGCACCGTCAAGCAAGACAGTGCCTACTGGGGACTTCTACAGCAATTAGACGGAGTCAGCGAACGGGATCCTAACTATTTCGACCATCAAGGACTCGCCGATTACAATGGCATCAGTCCGAGAGCACTCCGGGCATTGGATCAACTTTCGGGTGTTTCTTATGCGAACATCGGCAGTGCCACTGCCAATAACATGGGAGTCGTCAACAGAACTCTTGCCGATGTTTTGCGAAGCGATGTGTTTAAGTTTTCGTTCATCGGTAATCCGAACAATGCAATTCGCGGTCAGGCGATCGCACCGCTGCGATATACCCGATGGGGAACCCTGTTTGGCATCGGCGGTACGACGGCAAACGACGGCAATGCCAGCGGATACCGGCAATCGTTCGGTGGAGTGATCGCCGGTTTTGACCGAGCGATGTGGACAGGAACGCGGGTCGGTGCCTGGGTAGCGTGTGCCACGGGCGACGTGTCTCAGAAAAAAGTGAACGAAAAAACCGACATCATCAATGGTATGGTCGGAATGTATCTCCGGCAGGAAATGTACTTCGGTTACGCACTCCTTTCTGGTGGTTTTGGGGTGGACAACTACAAAACCAAGCGTAATTTGGACGAACTCGGATACCGTGCGAAAAGCGATTTCAATGGTTATATTGGAACTGCCTACGTCGAAAGAGGGATTGACATACCGATCTACTATGCGACGCTTCAACCGTATGTGAGTCTCCAAACCGTTGGTGTATTTCAAGATTCATTCTCCGAAACGATGCGTGATCCCACGGGACGATACGCGGGAGTGGGCATTAAGGGGAACGAGACCACCAAGGAAAGTTATATGGCAGCTCTCGGAGCCCGGGCGAGTTCGATGCCGGTTCCCTTCAAGTGGGGACAGATTGCCTTCACAGCGAATGCGGCATGGTATCACGAATTCAATCCTGACCGCCACGAATTTACTGCCCGGTTTGCGAATAACGGCAATTTTGAGCAGGGGGCAAAATATACGATTTACGGTACTGATCCGAAGCGGGACTGGTGCAATGTCGGTTGCGGCGTGCACATGGACCGCAACAGTACGCGGATTTTCATCAGCACCGACATGTTCCTTAATGATACGCAACTGCTGTTCAGCGGCGGCGGCGGTGTTGTAACCAGTTGGTAGGCAGAATACTCCATCGAAAAAAAGGGCAAAGATGCATGAAAGGCAAAAACGTGTGAGCGTGTCAAATGACAACGAAAGGACTCTACTGATTTTCACAAGGTTACGCAAAAGCAATGACCCAAATCGCCTAAAACTGCCGTACAGCCTCTTAAAATTGATAATACAGTCCGGCACCGACGGAATCGTTGGCACAAACAGGAAACAGCGTTAATCCACGTGGCAACCAACAATTCGCTTCCGTTTGGGACACCGCTCGTACAGAAAGATAGGCAAGATACCAACCGAGCAAAGCCTGCGAAAGATAATGCCGGTCGTCATTGACCCGGCTCCAAGCGGTGAAGCCTGAAAGGGCATAAAATACCCCTTTCACAACAGGTTCGTCCGACATTTGGGCTATCGTGATAAAAGGCACCGCTCCTAAAAATGCATGTCCGCTGACTCCATGATCTTGTTTGAAGGGTCGCCAATAGGAATCCCCGCAACAAGGACGATCTCCGCCGAGAAGCAACTGGAACGTGAGGAGCGTGGGCGCACCCACCAAATATCCTCGTGCCGTCCGGTCAGCAAATTCGCCCAGACAATTATCTGCGAACCCCCATTTTGTCTGCGAAAACCGATAAGTGAGTGCAGAAGTCAGCATCACGGGAATCACGATTTGCCCTTCGCCGAACCATTTCGCTACTTTGCTGAACTCGTCGCTCGTGTCGGATTTGATCTGCTTGTCGTACCAATTCTGAAAATTGTGATCCATTTCGGTATTTGCCAGCACGGCTCCTCCTGCGATGGCAAGTCCAAAATTTGCTACGTTGTTGCAGTTGTATAGATTGCCAAAATCGGCGAAAATTCGGTTGCGCTCTTGATTGCCGAATTGACAAACAGTCTCATAAAACGTCGGTTGTACAAATTCAGCCGTTTGAGCGCGCAATCCGCTTGGAAAAAACAGGCACAGTAATAGAGCGGTTCGGAGCAATAACCGTGGACTGTTTCGCATTGGGCGCACATTTAGGAATTTTGTTACGAGCGGAAGGATAAGAATTTACACCAAACCGGTCAAGGGGAAAAAACGGCAGGAAGTCAACCGTAACTCACGTCCAGAATGGTGAATTCAACTTCTCCTCTGGGCAATTGGACGATTGCGGTTTCTCCCTTCTTTTTCCCGGTAAAACCTTGTGCCAGCGGACTGGTCGCAAGAATTTTGCCCGAATCGTAGTCTTCTTCTCCGGCACCCACCAGAGTATAGGTTTCGTTCTTTTTTCCTCCTTTTCGCTTCACTTTGACCGTTGCACCGAATCGGACTTCTCCTTGCGGCATCGAAGCCGGATCGAGAATCGTTGCGTGGGCAAGTTTGCTTTTCAACTCATTGATTCGGGCTTGGAGCATTCCTTGGCTTTCCCTGGCACCGTGATATTCAGCATTTTCGCTCAAATCTCCTTCGGCGCGCGCATTTGCCAGCCGCTCCAAAATCACCGGCATCTCTTCGGTTACAAGGCGTTCAACTTCGGCACGAATTTTATTATACCCCTCGTGGGTCATCGGAATGGAATCACTCATCGTTATTATCTCTTGACAGAATTTGGAAAAATTTGTAGGCTCACAACCTCATTATACCGCATTTCCACCATTATTGCAGATATGTCAACGAATCACACGGATAATTCACTTTTGGAGCGTTGTTTGGCTCGCCAAGATAGGGCTTGGGAAGACTTTGTGGACAGGTTCCTTGGACTTGTTTTGCATGTGATTGACCATACGGTTTCCAAACGCGAAATCCGGTTGCGGATGGAGGAACGCAATTCGCTGTGCGAGCGGGTGTTTGCAGCTTTGGGACACGATCAGTTTCGATTGCTTCGGGAATTTAAGTCGCGGAGTAGTTTGACGACGTATCTTTCAGTGGTTGTCCGCCGCGTTGTCGTCCGGTCGTTCATTAACCAATCGTACGGTTCGGGACACCTCTCGTTCGGCGGCTAACCCACGCAACCTGCAAGTTTGCCTTTCTATTGTAGTGAGTTGACAACATGATACAATGCTGAATGTTCCTCTACTGTTTTGCTTTGCATCATGAAAATAGGACTTTTCGGTATCGGACTCGATACGTATTGGCCCCAATTTGAGGGCTTGGAATTCCGGTTGCGTCAGTATCAATCAGAAATTGCGGACAAACTCGCCCAACCCGGTGTCGAAATCGTCGATGTCGGACTCGTCGATTCTCCAAAAGCCGCACAAGATGCCGCCGAACGGTTTCATCAAGAAAATGTTACGCTGATCTTTCTTTACGTTTCGACCTACGCACTTTCCTCCACCGTACTGCCGGTCGTTCAAAAAGCGAAGGTGCCCGTCATCGTCTTGAATTTGCAGCCCGTGAAGGCTATCGACTACGCTGCCTTCAACGCACTGGGTAACCGAACCAAAATGACCGGCGAATGGCTTGCCCATTGTCAGGCTTGCAGCGTGCCGGAAATTGCCAACGTCTTTCGTCGTTCAGGGATTCCCTTTCACCAAATTACCGGCACGCTTCGCGACGATCCCGAAGCCTGGACAGAAATCAACGATTGGATCACCGCCGCCGCCGTTGCCGACAAAATTCGTTCCTGCCGCGTGGGCTTGATGGGACATTATTACTGCGGAATGCTCGACATTTACAGCGATTTAACAAAACTCTCCGCCCGGCTCGGTATTCATTTCGAGGATGTCGAAACACAGGAACTGAAAGGCGAACTCAGTCGCCTCGACCCACAGAGCGTTACCAACCGAATCGCCGAGATTCATGAACACTTTGCGGTTCAGTCGGACTGTTCCGACGACGAAATCCGAAAAGCCGCCGAAACTTCCGTTGCCTTGGACAATGTTGTCGAGCGGCATCGCCTCGGTGCGATGGCGTATTTTTTCAGCGGAACCGGCGACGATGCCTACGTCGATCTCATCAGTACGATCATCGTCGGAAATTCAATGCTCACAGCACGCGGCATTCCTGTTGCCGGAGAGTATGAGGTCAAAAATGTTCTTGCGATGAAAATTCTCGATTCTTTCGGTATTGGCGGATCATTCACGGAGTTTTATGCGATGGATTTCATCGACGATGTTGTCCTGATGGGGCATGACGGTCCCGGTCACACGGCGATTGCAGAAGGCAAAACGAAAATCAAGCCGCTGAAAGAATTTCACGGCAAAGTCGGACAAGGTTTGAGCGTCGAAATGTCCGTCAAGCACGGACCGGTAACGGTGCTCTCGGTGATCGACGCGCCTGATGGCGAACCGCGGTTGCTGATTGCCGAAGGAGAATCGGTGCCGGGACCGATTCTCGAAATCGGCAACACGAACAGCCGGTATCGTTTTCCGCTTGGTGCCAAGGGGTTTGTCGATGCATGGTGCCAACGCGGACCGGCGCATCATTGTGCTATTGGTGTTGGACATATTGCTTCCCGGCTCGAAAAACTCGCCGCACTGCTCGGCATCGAGTCGATTAGCGTTTGCTGAAAGTAGAAGGGTACCGCTTTGCACGGGCGGCATTATACCAGATGAGTTTTTCTATTATGGTGCAAAAGGTGCAAGCCGAAAAAATTATTTTTGCACTTTTTGCACACTCTTGCATTTTCGTAGCCCATAACCCATCACTTCGCCTGTCTTACTGCTCCGAATGGATACCAAATTGTACGGACATCCCAGTGAAGAGGGTTGTAGTTTTCCGCCAACTGGTCTATACTGTACGCATTGTTGTTCGGATACATTTTATTAAGAACGCCTTGAGTGGAGCGCAAAACACAATAGGCATCATCGGTGGAGGCTTGGCAGGTATTGCCGCCGCAGAAGCCGCCCTCACGCAAGGATGCCGCGTTGATCTCTTCGAACGATCCGGTGTGCTCGGCGGTCGGGTTGCGTCTCTTTTTGAACCCGCGCAAAACCAGTGGATCGACACCGGACAGCACCTTATC
>Ga0082212_10005958_pt1 | contig 16494 bp, 15 predicted proteins | sample TergutNt197P3_FD_71548 | JGI IMG/M metagenome (GOLD analysis project Ga0082212, IMG submission 71548) | Neocapritermes taracua P3 segment gut microbial communities from Petit-Saut dam, French Guiana - Nt197 P3 | ecosystem: Host-associated > Arthropoda: Insects > Digestive system > Gut ... | reverse complement strand
CAGTCTTTATCCCGAGCAGAACATCTCTATGTGGATAGTAGACGGCAGGAATAAACAGAATTGTCCAATAGCAGTCGGTCACAGTATCATTAATAGAAGTTCTAATACAAATGTCGGGACGCTTCTTCTGAAATACGGCGGCGGCGGGCACAGGCAGGTTGGAACATGCCAGGTTCCTTATGAAGATGCCGACAAAACGATATCCGAACTTACTGCTATCATTAAAAAAGATGGATAAAGAGAGCTTGGGCTCTCTTTTTCATTTAAGGCAGATCAAGTTTTTTAAACATGCGTCAAGAGAGGTTTTGTTTCTTTACTAATTCTATGTCAACCGTATTTAATAAACATAAGACTTTATTTTTAATAGTCTCCGGCGCTATTGTTGGAGCGATTTTTTTTCTGTTGGTCAACACTGCTTCTCCGCTCGCTCCTACCGACGACAGTTGGATAATGAACGGATATGTAGAACGCGATATAATTCAGCATTATACCGGATGGCTTTATTACCGCGATAATCATATATCCTTTCCGCTGGGAGTGGCAAGAGATATAGGATATCCGGCAGGCGGAGCCGTAGCCTTTTCTGATTCCATTCCGCTATTTTCTGTATTGTTCGGTTTTTTATCCGGTATACTGCCCGCTACTTTCCAGTTCTTCGGGATTTATGTTCTGCTATGCTATATGCTTGCGGGAGTTTCCGGAGCACTGCTTTTGAGTTTGTTTTTTGAGAAACTGCCTCCGATAATTATTGGGTCTGTATTATTTACGTTAAGTCCGATAATGGTTGAACGCGCTTTTCGTCATACGGCTCTTGCCTCGCACTATCTGATAATCTTCGCGCTCTATCTATATTTTATCAATCGTAAAGAAGCTTTTAGATTCAGATGGGGCTATATATTTCTTTGTTTTTTATCCGTAACCATACATTTTTATTTTGTGCCTATGGTATTAGCTATTCTGTTCGCGGATTTGCTTTCTGACGTTATAAACACAAGGAAATGGATACCCCATGTCGGCTTTTTGATTTTAAATATAACGACAGTACTTCTAACCGCCCTTACATTCGGTTATTTCTATTCCGATACTACCCAGAGCGGAGCGCTTGGATTCGGATACTTTACAATGAATCTCAACGCTCTTTTTAATCCCCGAAGTACTTCCGATATCCGCTGGTCATTGATTCTTCCGCAGTTCGGGCAGGGATTAGGTTCCGCGGAAGGTTTTAATTACTTAGGTCTCGCAGTGCTGTTAGTATTGGCAACAGCAGTATTTTACTACATTTTTTCCAATAAAATGCACGACATTCTCAGGTTAATAAAACAACACCTATCGCTTGTATTGGTATCCGCTGCGCTCACGCTGTTTGCTGTTTCTACTACGGTAGTTATCAACAATAATCCATATCTTCGTTTTCCGCTTCCTTTAGCGGCATTGAGGCTGTTTTCTATTTTCCGCAGCAGCGGACGAATGTTCTGGCCGGTTTATTATATTCTATTGCTATTTTCTCTATATTTTCTCAAAAGTATTATCAATAAAAAAATTATTTCGCTTATCTTGGTATTTTTTGTCGCTATTCAAATAGCAGATTTATCTCCTGCTCTTATTGAAAAGCACCGTGTATTTACCGATTCGGATAATATGTTTTCCAACCCCACTCTCGATACTTTTTTTATCGAAAATAGGAATGTTTTTAAAGAAATATTCACATTTTCACAGGATGGCGTAGACCTCGGTATGTATATCGCAAATTATGCCGTATGCAACTGCATTAAAACAAACGAACCTTTTATGGCAAGAAACGATATAGATGCCTATCGGAAAGCCGGCAATGACGAATTCGTTAGGTTAATGACGGGGAACCTCCGGGATAATACCCTGTATGTTTTCGATGATGTTAACAGATTTTTTAATGCAGCAATGTTTTTAAATGATTCCGTAATCAGCGGGCAATTATCGTTTAGCGGCGGCTATTTCTATATAATATCCCCAAGAAGTACTAAAATTCCCGAAGATTCTGCGTTTATCTCTTTTGATGATATTTCTTTAAAGATCGCTGACTATACTGATCTTACGTGGACAGACGGGGTACTTGTCGATAACCCCTCAATAGTAACTTTTTATGATAATGCGTTTACAAAACAATTTCTTGAAAACGCGGAGTATTTACTGGCAGGTAGCGCAAGCATAAAAATACTCAATAAAAACTACCGCGACGAAGGTTGGGTTATCGTTACGTTGGATGTTCAAGACGCTTCGTTTTTAATCGACGTTCCACTCCAAACCGGGTAGTTTAACAGTCAAACTATGATGTACTTTTCAAGATATCCTTCATACATCTCGTTATATCCTTCGCTCGCTTGTCCCCTCTTGATATTCTGAAGATACTTATGAGCGTCCAATGTCCCGCGGGTCTCCATCTCTATAACGCTTATGGCTATATTTGAGCAATGGTCCGCCACCCTTTCAAGGTTTGTCAATATATCTGTCAATATAAATCCAAGCTCTATAGTACAGATTCCCGCCTGCAGCCGTTCGATGTGCTTTGTTCTTATTTCTGAACAGAGAAGATCGATTACCTGTTCAAGCGGTTCAACCTGTTCGGCAAGACTTAGATTATTCTTAGCGAACGAGTCAACCGAGATATTCAATATCTCAGAGATTGCCGCTGATAATACAGCTACTTCATTGCTCGCTTCGTCGGAAAACCTTATATTTTTATCGTACATTTCTCGCGCGGCTTCGATAATATTAACTGCATGATCGCTTATGCGTTCAAAATCACCTATCATGTGCAGAAGTTTAGAACTCTCCCGGCTGTCGCTTTGCGATAGTGTACGCATGCTTACCTGAACGAGATAGGAGCCTATTCTGTCTTCATATATATCAACCCTGTTTTCCGCCTCAACTATCTCGTCTGTTTCTTTTGGGTCAAAATTGTTTATCTGTTCTAAGGAAAGCAATAAAGCATAACGTGATAATGACGCCATTTCGCCTGTGAGTCTCCTGCATTGTTCTATAGCTATTGACGGAGTTCCCAAAAGACGTTCGTCCAACATCTCAAACTCTTCATCTTCTTTGCTGTCGGGAATTAACCTGTTCCCGAGTTTTTCAAGTTGTTTCACAAACGGGAACAACAAAAAAGTATTAAGGATATTATAAATCGAATGAATTATTGCGATTCCGACCGGCGTTGCGGTTTCTACAACGGCTGCAAACCTGAATATAGAGTTGAGAACAGCGTAAACCGAAAGAAAAATAACCGCTCCGACTATTTTTATTGCTAGATGTACCGCAGCCACACGTTTTGCATTTCTGTTTGCTCCGGCAGACGCTATTATAGCAGTTATGCAGGTTCCAATGTTCTGTCCTAAGATTATTGGTATTGCGGAACCATAGGTAACCGCTCCTGTATTTGCGATAGCCTGCAGTATACCTACCGACGCGGATGAACTCTGAATTATAGCGGTAATAAAAGCTCCGGTGAGAACTCCTAAAACCGGATTAGAGAACATGATAAGTATGTTGGTAAACTCCGGAACCTGCGATAAACCTTTTACCGCGCCGGACATTGCTTCCATCCCGAACATAAGAACTGCGAAGCCGAGAAAGATAGTAGCGGTATCTTTACGTTTCTTCGATGTGAATATCATCACCATTCCGGCAAATGCGAGCAAAGGGGTAAAGGTCGCGGGTTTAAAAAGCGATATCCAGAAATTGTTGCTTTCTATTCCGGTCAAAGAAAGAATCCATGCCGTTATCGTAGTCCCGATATTAGCTCCCATGGTTACGTTTATCGCCTGGCCTAACTCCATGACGCCTGAGTTAACAAAACCTACAAGCATTACTGTCGTCGCTGAAGACGATTGAATTATACTTGTGACTACCATTCCCAGAAGAACGCCTTTGTATGGATTGCTTGTCAGGTTTTCTAATATTTTTTTTAGACGCCCACCGGCCCGTCTCTCCAGTCCTTCGCCCATCAGCGTCATTCCGTAAAGGAATAAGGCAAGGCCTCCTAAAAGAGAAAAAGCGTTATATACTGTCATTGAACCCCTCCCGCAGGTGAGACCATCCTATTTTTCACAACATACTTCTTTTTCAACAATATTAATTTCTTCATGACTTTTTCCACCTATTGTTAAGTATAACATCATATCATGCAAAATCAATGTTACTATCGTCAGATCATTTTATCTTAAGTTGCATAGAGAAGAGGCTAAAAACTATTTCATTCAATCCCCAAAATTCCTATTGAGATAATAATGAACAGGATTATTAAATACTGTACTTTCGTAAGCTTCTCTCTTAAAAAAAAGCGTGACAACAGAACCGAAACTATGCTGTAGCAGGCTATAATCGGCGCGGCTAATACCGCGTTATCAGACATGGCGCGAATATAAAAAATCTGTCCGGTCGTCTCAAATACTGCCGCTACCGCGCGTTCCTTTTGTTCTGAAACTGCTACTTTCTGTTTATATACAACAAACAGGAAAAAAAGCGCGACAATCGCTGCGATAAGAAAGGTAAATTCATATGATAGTAAAGCTTGCTCCTCATCCATGATTCGTTCGAGAGTAATAGCGTCGGCGAACGTACCTATACCGTCAATTATGCAGTACATAAGAGGAAATAATATCGCAGTAAAACCTTTTCGGTATTTATTATCATTATCATAAATCTGATTTAGTTTATTCTTATTTTTTTCAAATACCGAAAGAAAAATCAATCCTAATGAAATAGCCGCGACTGCCGAAATCTGCAGCGTAGATACATCCGCTTTTAAAAAAATAAAACACAACAAGAACGCGACCGCTCCGGAGGAGTTGCAGATGGGCGAACACAGCGAAAGCTCTATGTAGCGCAGACCGATATATCCAAGAGTCATTGAGGAAATATACAATATTGACACAGGCAGATAATAAACAAGATTGATTATATAAAAATTTATTCCGGACAATAACAAATAAACAAACGCATGCAATCCCATTGTTATGCCAACCAGAACGACAATCTTTAAATGACTGTATTTATCATCAGGGTCGCTTCCGAGTTTATAAAACAAATCAGCTCCGCCCCAGAACATTAGAGATATTATCGTAAATAGAAACCACATCAGAATATTCCCTTATAACATTTCACCTTGATTTATGTACTATTATATCATTTCAAATTTATTGCTTGATAAAAAGTAAAAGACTATAATTAACCGAAAGCTAAGACGTTTTGTATTGATAAATACTATAGACGGTTCTTTCAATAATTATCTTGCTTAATAATTTATATTGTCTGAGGATTATACTATGTGGCTTGTTTTCGCTGTAGGCTCGGCTGTTTTCGCAGGCATTACCGCAATATTGACAAAAATCGGAGTAAAATCGGTGAGTTCCGATCTTGTAACCGCGCTGCGCACGTCTGTTGTTGTCATTTTTTCCTGGTTAATGGTTTTAATAGTCGGATCTGTTTCTGATATTTCAAGTATATCTTCTTTTACATTACTTTTTCTGACGCTTTCCGGTCTTTCAACCGGGATAAGCTGGTTTATGTACAATCGCGCGCTGCAACTGGGTGATGTCAACAAGGTAACTCCTGTTGATAAAAGCAGTACGGTACTAACTATTCTATTGGCGTTTATCATCCTCGGAGAAGCGCCTACGGTTTATAAAATCATCGGAATGACACTTATTACCGCCGGAACATTAATGATGACTGTAAAAAGGTCATCCGTAAGGACTGAAAACCACCGTCAAGGTTGGGTGCTTTACGCCGCGGGTTCAGCCTTTTTCGCTGCATTAACCTCAATATTCGGTAAAATTGGCGTTAAGGATATAGAAAGCAACCTTGCCGTAGCTATCAGAACGATAGTCGTTCTGATTATGGCATGGCTCATTATAATGATAAAGAAAAAAACCATCACGTTAAAGACAGTAGATAAGCGAAGCTGGATTTTCATCATTCTATCGGGGATCGCGACCGGACTAAGTTGGCTGTGTTACTACCGGGCATTACAGCTTGGTCAGGCAAGCGTCGTAGTACCTATTGATAAACTAAGTATACTCATAACCATTCTTTTCAGTTATCTTGTTTTAAAGGAAAAACTAACAAAAACAGCAACGATAGGGTTACTGCTCCTGACTGCAGGAACCCTTTCACTGCTAATACAGTAAAAAATCAATCTATGTATAGTCCTGTTTAATTTAAGTAAAAAGTAGTATTATATATTATCTGATACAGATAAAAAGCCATAATAGGAACAACCAACCAGAGAGATGCAATAGCTTCATTATTTTTTCTTTTATCAGTCCGGTTTTTTTATTACCCGCAGAAGCACCGGCAGTACCATTGAGGCAACGACTCCTCCTATCGAAGCGGTTATCAGCTGAGGGTAGGAAAAAGCCGCCGAAATCACGGATGCCTGCGCCTCGGGCAATCCCAGCCACGGAACAGCTATTTTGACTATTCCAAACCAAAGTACGGAAAACTTTGCTACAGCAGCTGCAAAAGTTGCGATCCAAAAAAACAGATATTTTTTCCCTTCTGTTTTGTTTAGCGTTATCCCCCATATCAGTATAAGAACTAGATTACCGAGCATAACTACCGGAATTATTTGTGGAAAAGCGGGACCAAATCCGAAAAAGAAAGCAAGAAGCGGGGATAAAAGCGCAACGGTTGCACCGCTCCAAATACCTGCCATCGCAACAGAAGTAATAAGTATCAAGTTTACTACAGAACCCAAGACATATTGCCCAAACGCTCTTATTACAGCCTGGGATACTAATAAAAGCGCTAGGTAGATAGCAGTGTGAGTTATCCATAATACACGTTTGTGGATTTTCATTTTTCCTCCGAAGCGTCAGTAAAGATATCTTTTCTGTTGCTGATTATACCAGAATTAAGCTAATATGTCGTTAATTCCGTATTATTTTCATTGTTCGCTCACCAATAGATAAGGAGAAACCATGAAACGAATAGGTTTGGTAACAGGGCTTGGTCCCGCTTCAACAGTAGACTATTATCTCGGAATCATAAACGGATACCGAAGATGTCTTAATACTGAGAGTTATCCTGAGATTGTAATGTTCAATGTAGATATGAACAGAATGTTCGAATATACTAACTCTTTGGACTATGAAAAAATTACAGAGTATTTCCTGGAAACTATCGAGCGTCTAAAGGTTGCCGGAGCTACCGCCGCCGCTATATGCTGCAACACATTGCATATAGTGTATGACAAGCTCGCGGATAAATCGGTTTTACCGGTGTTAAGTATTATTGAGGCTACTTGTAAAGAGACAGCGAAACGCGGATTCAGAAATGTATTACTGTTGGGGACAGCCTTTACTATGAACAGTGATATGTATCCTAAAGCGATGATAAAACATGGTATTGATATAAGTCTTCCGGATATTGATCAGCGAGAACAAATTCAATCAATCATTTTTCCGGAATTAGAAGAAGGAATAGTAAATCCGATTAAAAAACTGCAGCTTTTAAATATGACCGAGAAAATTATTGAACGTGAAAAAGCAGAAGCCGTAATACTCGGATGTACCGAGCTTCCGCTCATGATAAAACATACCGACTTGTCTGTTGATATTCTCAATACGACTGATATCCATATAAATATGATTCTTGATTATTTAACGAGAGATTAACCATTGTCCTAATAATCGTACAATATTCTACCATTCTTTTATTGAACCGGTTTACAAATTTCTTCATTTTTTTTGTTAGTCAGAAAATAGATTATAAAGATTTCTGTAATAAATCTCATTTGTGCTATAATTAAACGTAATAATGTTCGTTTTTGAGGTTTTATATGCCGACTGTTGTTTTCAGAGCTGAAAAAGACGACCTGGAAGCTGATACACAAGCTTTATATCTAAACTCTGATATTGTAGAAACGCCTCCCAGGGAGGACGGCGCCTTCGCGTCTGTCTCGGTCAAAGGTTATTTAGGACTTATACTCTTAACTCTGTTTCCTGTCGTCAACCTTGTTTTTCTTGTTATATGGGCTTCCGGAGGAGCAAAAAGAATAGCTGTTAAAAATTACGCTCAGGCTGCGTTAATATTACTGTTTTTTGTTACGGCTGTTTTTTTAACATTATGGATAACTTTTGGTGATTTTTGGAATATTTTATTTGAATAGCATAAAACCATTGACAAGCTGCATACTAATGAGCTTTTATTCTTGAAAAGACTTTTATTTTATTGGAACATAGATGTCCATATATTGTATTCCGCCGCGTGAATACTCTTCCTCAAATGAACCGCAGTCTTCTTTTAACTGAACCGTTTGATTGTTTTCAATATACTCAAATAATTTCTTATATCCGTTTGGTATGATTCGCAGTGAATCACGGTGGGGATCGGTTATTGTTAATACAGCATATCGGCTTTGTTCCACCCTAATTATTTCCGCGCCTTCGCATTCAGTCTTATACCCATCCGGCAATATACAAGCCGATACATAACCTCGCATATTTAAAATATTCCGTTGCTCTTCCGAAACAAAAGGAAAATCCCATCCAATAATTCTTATTATTTCAGCGCTTTCCTGACGTAATCCGCATTTTGTTATCCATTCTTCCAAATGTGAAAGAGAATCATCTTCGGGGTATCGGCTTATGACAGCATACTGAGCTAAAACCATCCCGGGAACTGTTATTTCTTTTACATTACTATATATGCTATTCATGCTTACCTCATTTTTTCAACTATAAGAAGAATAATATCGAATACAAAAAAAATAAGACCATCCAACAATACAATTACTGCTATCGTTAAAAAGGGTTTTCTTTTTCTCACTATCGGAAACTTGTCTCTTATGCCTAAAAAGTTGCCGAGCAACAGTATTGGAACTACAAACAGCATTATAAAACCGACGGTCGTTATTACATCTTCTATTATGTTGTTGCTTGTCCTGAGTGTTAAAACCGACATTAAAATAATTACTGCAGAAAGGACATAAATCATCATCATTATTAGGGACAGATACCATTTCCCGGAATCGAATCCGGGAAGTTTAAATTTATTTTTACCTCTGCTTTCTGTCCAGCGTTCCGGCGTTCGCGCACGATTTTCATCAACCAGCTCCAGCGTTTGTTTTACCATGATTGATAATAAATCAATACTTTTTTGTAACTCCTCATTTCTTGCGTCTACGGTAAAGGGAATGGTCATGTAATATCCTATGCGTCCGAGCGGCATACTTGCGGACATACGAAGCGTGACTATTTCTGTTCCGAGTCGCTTAGCGGCGTCAAGTAATTTAATTAAATGGCTGTCCAAATTAGCGTCATCGGTATAAATATAAACTAAAACACGCGAGGATGATATTGCCGCAAGTGATTCTTTCATTGTATCCCCGCCTATTGTTGTATCTCTGAACGGGTCATAGCACCTTATGCCGGAAGACTCAAGATTATCACGCGTCAATCCGGCTAAAGGTTTATCTACAGAAGTATAACAGATAAAAGCATCATGAATCATAAAGCGTTTTGCCCCGCATTATAATATTTCTTCTGATTACTTGGGTTATGATGGTTCAATTACAATATTTAGGTAAACTTGAATTATGGAAATAACAAAAATAATCCGTTCTAAACGCAAAACTGTTTCTGTTTCAATTGATAAAGAGGGTGGAATAATTGTACGCGCTCCGTTGAAAATGCCTAAAAATGAGATAAACTCATTTGTTAATAAAAACACAGAATGGATAGAAAACCAACAAAGAAGACTGAAAAGATACCTTGAGATGTATCCTGAACCTGACCAAGAGTTGGAGCTTACGCTGAGACAAAAAGCAAAATCCATAATTCCGCAGAAGGTCGGGTATTTTTCGAAAGCAATGGGTCTGTATCCCAATTCGGTAAAAATAACATCCGCAAAAAAACGATTTGGGAGCTGCAGCTCAAAAAACTGTATTTGCTTTTCCTGGCGGCTGATGCGTTATCCGGATGAAGCGATTGACTATGTCGTTGTGCATGAGTTAGCACATATTAAGCATAAAAATCACGGCAAAGAGTTTTATAAGCTAATTAAGAGCATTCTTCCGGATTATAAAAACTTCAAAAATCTGCTTAAATAACGTTAGCACGAGAAATTAAACTATCTATAATACTGTAACCGTAATTTTTTGCAGAAAGATAATCATTGTTAGACTTTGTGTTAAATGTTTTCAGCAATCTCAAAACCGAAAAACCTAAGCGCTTTTTGAATGGCAATATCCCAAAAACGCCACTCGTGGCCATAAGAAGCAATCTCTTCAAACTGTATCTTTATACCGTTTGCTTTCGCGTACTCTTTAAACGGCAGATATGTATCCTTATACAAAAAATCATCCGTGCCGCATGAAAAATACAATGCCGGTAAACTTTTTGTCTTTGCTGTTTCGATTATTCCCGCCCAGGTGTTGTCGGCTGATTTAATAAATTTATCGGTTCCCCCGATATTATCAATTAGGTTATGAAATATAGGACTGTCCAATGCTCCCGGCAGACCGGCTATATTTATCGGAGCCGCCGATAAAACAGCTGCCGCCGCAAATTTTTCCGGATAGTTCACCGCGAATTTCACCGTTCCGAACCCACCCATAGAGAGCCCGGCAATGAAGTTGTCCTCGCGTTTGGAGGACGCGGGGAACCAGTTGTAGACCAACGGCATTAATTCTTCAGTAATAAAATCATACATATTGTATCCCATCATAGTCTTGGGCCAGTTGGAGTAAAAAGAGTTTAGAGCGCTGGGCATTACCACTATCAGGTTTAGTTCGCTCGCGTATACCTCTATCATCGACTTTCTTACCCAATCGCTGTGATCCCCGTAGCCTCCGTGGAGCAACCATAGAACTTTGTACTTATTACCGCTTGAATAAAAAGAATTCGCTTGAACCTCCTGCGGTTTGTCGGGAAGTACTATACTGATTTCGGTATTGCCGTTAAGATATTGACTCTCAAAGTTCAGATTTACAAGCGACATATATCCTTATTCCTTTCATAATTCTGCGCCGAACCGGCTTATTTATTCTTTAAAGATGAATTAACGATGGCTTTCACAACCGTCCCAATAATCGTACACACATATCATCATAGAGATATAAATAATTAAAACAATTTACCTAACGGAGCGTCTCCAAGACCGAAAAATTCAAAGACCCGCTCCATTACGGGACTCCAGAGTCTCCATTCATGTCCGATTCCTTCCACCTCTTCAAACACAGCGTCAAGCCCAATCTTGTTCGAATAGTCTCTGAACAGCAGGAATCTCTCGTACGCGATCGGATCTTTTGTCCCGCAGACAAAGAAAAGCTTCGGCAACACAGATAAGTCCTTCATATCCCCGAGTATTTCCCAAATATTTTCGTTTGAATCCACATACGCGTCATACCCTCCGGCATTAGCTATGCTGTTTGCGTCACGGATATTGGGTTGTTTTGAGGATTGACGAATATCCTTAGGAGCTGAAGAGAGTATAGCCGCTGCTGCAAATTTATCCGGATGCAAAACTGCGTATTTTATAGCTCCTCCGCCGCCCATTGACAGTCCGCATATGAAATTGTCTTCTCTCTTGCTTGAAGCCGGAAACCAGTTATAGACCAACGGCATAAGCTCTTGCGTAAGATAATCAAACATATTATATCCCATCATAAATTTCGGCCAGTTGGAATAATTGGCATTAAGACCGCTGGGCATTACCGCTATGAGATTCTTTTCTCTGGCGTATATCTCTACCATTGATTTTCTCACCCAATCACTGTGATCGCCGTAGGTTCCGTGCAGCAGCCAAAGTACTTTGAATTTTTCTCCGCTCGCATAATAATCTTTAGCTTCCTTATCTCTCGGTTTATCAGGCATAATAATGCTGACTTCGGTATTTCCACACAAAAACTGACTCTCAAAATTGAACTTTATCAATGACATAATTCTGGCTTCCTTTCAATTTTATTTGTATAAATGTTAGCATAAATACAACTGCTTTACCATGTTTTTTTCAACATAATCAAATTGCGTATAAGTATATTTTTTCTTCCGGCCCAACGGAGCTCATCTCTCCGCAAGTGCTTTGACGCCATTTGCGAAAAAACCTGCGTTGTTATAGAATTAAATATAATAAATAAATGATTTAAGGAGATATATATATATATGCAAAAACGACCTTTTGGCAAACAGGGTTATAATGTGTCGCTGCTCGGCATGGGCTGTATGCGTCTGCCGCGAAAAGAATTATCTGACGGTTCGGTGGACGTCGATAAAGATAAGGCTCTGGAAATGATCCGTTATGCTGCCGATAACGGAATTACATACTTTGATTCCGCATTCACCTATCATAACAGCAAAAGCGAAGAGATAATGGGAGAGGCGCTGGAAGGCCGCCGCGCTAATGTAAAGATAGCAACTAAACAGCGGCTTCACAGCATGCAGGGCTCCAGAGACATCATGCGGAAAAATCTCGAAACTACCTTAAAAAAGCTTCGTACCGATTATCTCGATGTATATCTTATCCATAATGTAAACAAAGACGAATGGCAAGGAATGAAAAATCTCGGAGTTATTGAAGAATATGAAAAGTTTAAATCCGAAGGGATGATTAGGTCAATCGGATTTTCATACCACGGAGACTATCCGTTGTTTAAAGAAGTGCTCGAAAGCTTTGACTGGGCAATGTGTCAAATTCAGCACAATCTTTTAGACAGCGACAAAGAAGCGACTGACGAAGGGGTACGTCTCGCAGGACGTAAAGGTTGCGCGCTTGTCATTATGGAGCCGCTGCGCGGAGGAGGACTCGCAAACGCGCCGGGTGATGTGATGGATATATATAACAACTGGAACGACAAACGTTCTGCTGCAGAATGGGCGTTTCGCTATCTTGCGGACAAACCGGAAATCTCGGTTATTCTTTCCGGAATGTCTACTCTTGAACAGATAAAACAAAATATCAGGTCTTTCTCTTTACCTGATTTTTTGCCCGACTGTCTTACCGATTCTGAACGGATACTGCTTCAACAAGTAAAAACGGCTTATCTCAACCGGACCAGCATCTCCTGCACAGGCTGCGAATATTGTATGCCCTGTGAGCAGGGAGTGAATATACCAGGGGTTTTCGCAAGGTATAATGAAGGATTTATGTTCGATAGTTTTGATAACGCAAAACGCAGCTATATGTTTATGAAATCGGGTAAAGCAGACGCCTCTCATTGTATTTCCTGCGGCGCCTGTCTTGAAAAATGTCCTCAGAATATCGATATTGTCGCTCAGCTTAAAACAGCTCATGAAAAACTCGACGGTTGGAGAGAGTCCTAAACAGGTATATCACAGAGTCAGTATTCAAAAAAACATCCGAAGTGCTAAAACTGCTCATTAGACGTTTCGTCTAATGAGCAGTTCATTTATTCTCGAAACAAAGAGCGCCATCAACACTTTAGTAAATTAGAAGTCGTTTATACTCTTTTGTTGGCATTGTTAAGTGCAAATATAGTTAAAAACACTATTAATAACCGGACATTTAACTTTTTTTTGATATTCTAATTACTCTATCGAATAACTTCCTGTCCTCCCATAAACGGGATAAGGATATCCGGAACGTTAACGCTTCCGTCGGAGTTTTGGTATTGTTCAATTATAGCGGGAAAAATCCGACTCGTAGCAAGTCCGGAGGCGTTGAGAGTATGTGAAAAATGAAGATTGCCATCAGAGTCACGGTAACGTATATTTCCTCGGCGTGATTGGTAGTCTCTCGCATTCGAAACTGAACTGACCTCCTTAAAAGACTCCATGCTCGGAATATAAACCTCTATGTCATATGTTCTTGCCATACTCGCGGAAATATCCGCCGCGGCAAGTTTGCTCACCCTGTGGTACAAGCCAAGCTGTCTGACAAGCCGTTCAGCTTTTTCGACCATTTCATCAAAAGCCATGTCGCTGTTTTCAATGGTAGTATACTGCACCATTTCCACCTTATTAAACTGATGCCCTCGGATCATACCTCTCTCTTCACTGCGGTAACTCCCGGCTTCCCGTCTATAGCAGGGTGTAAAGGCTATATACTTTCTTGGCAGTTCGTTTACTGACATAATTTCATCCCGGTGCACATTGACCAGCGCCGTTTCAGCTGTCGGAAGCAGAAACTTTTTTTCATCTCCGCTCGGATTGGCAATATGGAATACATCGTCCTCAAACTTAGGAAACTGTCCTGCGGTAAACCCGCATTCCCAGTTGAGCATATGGGGAGGCAGAAAAAACTCATAACCGTCTTTAAGATGTTCACTGATGAAAAAATTGAGAAGCGCCCATTCAAGACGAGCCCCAAAACCGCGGTATATCCAGCTTCCGCTTCCGCCGAGTTTCGCTCCGCGTTTATAATCAATAAGCCCGAGAGACTCGCAAAGTTCAACATGGTTTTTTATGGGAAAATCAAATAGACGAGATTCACCGAAAACTCTGAGCTGCTCATTGTTTTCTTTACCCCCTGATTTTAAATCGTCATCCGGAAGATTAGGCAACGCATGCATGCACAAATCCAGCTTTTCTTCAATATCGCCAAGCTCAACAGTCAGAAGTTGTATGGCTTCGCCTATTTCACGCATGTCTTTCACAATTTTTTCGGTATCTGTACCTTCTTTTTTTAGCTGTGGAATCTGTTTGCTTACAGAATTACGCTTTGCTTTCATTTCCTCAATCTGAGGAAGCAATCTTCGGCGTTCAGTATCAAGTTCAATTATTTCATCTACTTCATCCAAATATCCGCCTTGAGCACGCTTTCCAAGTTTTTTCTTAATCTCCTGCGGATCTTCTCTTATTCTTCTGATATCAATCATAATAAATACTCTCCGTAATATTGCATAGATTAAACGCCAAATAACTATTTAATTACAAAATCACCACCGAGTCTGTTGGCAAAATCATAGAGCTGTTCGGTAGAGTAAAAGTCCACAGATAATCTTCCTTGTCCTTCTGAATACTTGACAAAAACCTCTACCCCCAATGTTTCCCGTAATGCCAACTCCACCTCCAAAGCGGTAGGATGCTTTATTTTCATAGAGTTGCTGCTTTGTTTTTTTAAACCACGGTTGATAAATTTTTCCAACTCACGCACCGACAATTTCTCAGCGACAACGCTGTCGGCTGTAGAATCAATTTTTTCTTCCGATACAGACAATAAGACCTTAGCATGTCCGGAGGTTATGTTACCTGCGCGCATCAACTGCTGTGTATGTTCAGGCAACGACAACAGACGCAGCGCGTTAGTTACCGAAGACCGCGGTTTGCCCACCATTTTTGCAGCTTCTTCCTGTGTGATCTTTTCATAATCGATAAGACGCTTAAAACCCATTGCTTCTTCCAATGGATTTAGGTCTTTTCTCTGAAGGTTTTCAACCAATTGAGCTATTATTACCTTCAACTCATCTGAATCCTTGATAATAGCCGGAACAGACGCCAGTCCGGCTATATGAGCAGCCCGAAATCTCCGTTCGCCGGAAATAATACGGTATCCGCCTCCCGGAAGCGCACGAAGAATTACAGGTTGTATAATTCCGTTTTCTCGTATAGAATCAGCTAGTTCCGACAAGGATTCCTCGTCAAAGTCGCTCCTGGGCTGTTCCCGGTCAGGCTCAATCTCCGCAAGCATAACTTCTGAAAATAAATCTCCGACAATGGGTGAACTGTCAGAAAACAGAGCATCAAGACCCTTGCCAAGACCGCGTTTAGCCGCCATTAGACATCTCCTCCTTTTCCTTACTGTTTTGGCTGATTATCTCCTTAGCCAGATTATCATACGCTTCGCCGCCCTTAGAGTTGTTATCATAATAGCGTATAGGTCGTCCGTAACTCGGCGCTTCGGATATTCTGACATTTCTTGGAATAGCAGTGGCATAGACCTTATTCGGAAAGTATTTTTTAACCTCCTCCACGACCTGTAAAGTTAGATTCAGTCTCGAGTCGAACATGGTTATCAATACCCCCTCGAGCTCGATACGCGGGTTGTAAAGCCGTTTAACCTGACGTATCGACGTCATCAGCTGCGAAAGTCCTTCTAAGGCATAATACTCGCACTGAACCGGTATAATAATCGTATCACAGGCGTTAAGTCCATTGAGTGTCAACAACCCGAGCGATGGAGGACAATCAACGAAGATATAGTCAAAACGCTCTTTATACGAAATAATAGCATCTCGAAGTCTGAACTCCCTGCGTTCCATAGATACAAGCTCAAGTTCCGCTCCCGCAAGATCAATATGAGACGGAAGTATAGAGACATTCACAAAGCCGGTATTAAGCAAAATCTCATCAAGGGTATTCTCCCCTATAATCAGATCATATGTTGAATTCCGAACCGTCCGTTTATTTATTCCCAGTCCGCTGGTAGCATTTCCCTGGGGATCAATATCAACAAGCAAAACCTTATTTTTAAAGGCTCCCAAAGCAGCCGCTATATTTACCGCGGTGGTTGTTTTTCCCACCCCGCCCTTCTGATTCGCTATTGCGATAATTTTTCCCA
>Ga0082212_10005957_pt1 | contig 16494 bp, 9 predicted proteins | sample TergutNt197P3_FD_71548 | JGI IMG/M metagenome (GOLD analysis project Ga0082212, IMG submission 71548) | Neocapritermes taracua P3 segment gut microbial communities from Petit-Saut dam, French Guiana - Nt197 P3 | ecosystem: Host-associated > Arthropoda: Insects > Digestive system > Gut ... | reverse complement strand
GACCCAAAATGACATTTTTTATTATAAAATTACTCAATTTCATCAGGATTTTGCATGACTAAATGCTTATCAGTTGTATTTAGTCATAACAAAGTCGAAATTAACTTTTCAGCTAACCATAATTTCGATAATTTCGATCTTTTTTATATTTTTTGTGATTGTTTTTTTGCTTCCTGGTCTTGCAATAATTATTAAGGGTGTCCGATTGGATTTTTAGCCGCAAAAGGCGGGCGGCCTTTTTTGCGCCGCCCGCCTTTTGCGGAACCATAGTTAAAACTTATTATTTTATCGCTTCCGAAAACCTATGCAGCATAGCCGCCGCTTCCGCGCGGGTGGCTTTTTCTTTCGGATCAATGATGTTGTTCCCCTTGCCGTTTATAATGCCGAGCTTGTTTAAAACCTGTATCGCGTTCTTTGCATAGCCCGAAATCTCATCTTCGTCCGCGAAAACTAGATATTCTTCGCTCACGGCATAATCATACTTGATGAATTCTATATATCGCATCAGCATGACCGCCATATCCTGCCGGGTAATTTCCGTATCGGGTGCGAACAGACCGCCGCCGATACCTTTCACAATGCCGTTTTCTGCTGCCCACATTACCGCTTCGGTGTAATACATGCCGCCTGCAACATCCGTAAAAGGCAGGGCCGAACCGTCCGGTAGAGGATTCCCTTGCATCCGCCACAGCACCGTTGCCAGCATGGCACGTGTCATAGGTAGATTCGGGCTGAATGCGGTTGCGGACGTTCCTTTGAACAAGCCATTGGCAAATACATACTCCACATCACCGTAGAACCAATCGCCCGGTTTCAGATCCGCAAACGGATTTTGCCATTCGTTCCCGTCGCTTTTTGCCCATTTTGCATAGATAGTGATGTTGCCTGTTACTGCGGTATTGAAGTCATATTCCTTTGTTAATTCTTTATCCGTGAACCAACCCGCAAAGCTGAATCCCTCTTTTGCCGGATCGGCAGGTTTGACCGCTTTACCGTTGCGGGCCACGCTCTGGCTTGGCACGGCGCTGCCGCCGTCCGGGTCAAAAGTAACGGTGTAATAAGCCGTACCGCTGCTGCCACCTGTGCCGTCGCCGCCCAAAGAGGTGAAGTTTGCGCTTATTGTCACGGCGTTGGCCGGCATAGTGAATACGGCAGGATTGGCTGTATTACTTGTAAGTGTCACCCCGTCCGCCGTCCAGCCTGTGAAACTATAGTTACTGTTTGCCGTAGCGGTTATGCTGATTTCCGTGCCTGCTTCGTAGTTTCCGCTTGGGGCGCCGGATACCGTGCCTCCCATGCCTGCGGATACGGTCAACGGGTAGCTGCCGTCCCCCGGATATTCCGGTTCGCTTCTGAGGGTAACAGAGTATGTCGCCGTCATGATTTCGCTGTCCTGCATCCCGGATTTGACCGCAACCGCTTTTATTGTCGTTGTGTTTACTACCATAACAGCGCCGGTATAAAGCTTGCCGTTATTGCGCGAAGGCTCCGAGCCGTCGGTCGTGTAATAGATCAGGGCGCCATCGGTAGCTGTCGCAAGGGTGACCGGCGTATGGACAAAGACCTCGCCTGCCGCTACATCCGCTGCCGGTATTTGAGCCTGCGGCAGGGTAACAAGGGGCAGATCCACAAAAATGGCGCTGGCCGGCATGGTAATAGCGGCATAACTTTTGACATTTGCTCCAATTGTTAAGTCCAGCTGTTCCGTATTGGCAGGCAGAGTGTATTCCAGCAATATAGAACGTGAATAATTGAGGCCGCCTACACCTTCCTCGCTGTCCAAAAGCCGGATCGCCGGCGTCAGAGGCTGTTCGGAAGCATTACCGCTTTTGTAGGTGTTGATCAGAAAATTATCCGCCGTCAGGGTGGATTCGTCCATATACTTGGAGAACAGCACATAAATACCTTCCGCTGTACGCGTCACGCTTTCCACATAGGGCGCGGCCTTACTTGTCAGCGCAATATTGACGTCAAGCTGTTCCGGAGCTACCGGCATATAGTGAGTCGCTTGGTCGCCGGCCAGCTGTACATCGGAGCCGTCCTCCGGGTGGTCGGCGGTCGTATAATCCTCATAGCCGGGTTTGGAGAAGGTTACGGCATAGGCGCCTGTCGGTACATACCACTGATAGAAACCTGCCTCATCGGTTATAAGCGGGTTGTCCTGACCGTACTCGGGCGCATCCCAGAAAGAAAGCTCGCCCGTGGCCGGGTCAACATCCCAGACTGTGGCAGTCACCCCGGGCACGCGGTTGGAGGGTACAGCCTCATAGACATAACCTGAGGGGTCAACAGTGGGTTTCGGGTTGGATGGTATTTCTTCTTCATTATCCCCGCTACCGACCTCGTCATCATCCTCCAGACAACCGCAGTTATAAAAAGGATTAGGCATTGAGGAATTAAAGGGAAAACCGTCAGGGTTGAACTCATTTTTGTGCGCCACGGCAATCTCATAATATTCTTTGGCGAGCGCGTAAATTTCATTTTTATGGCTTGTTGTAATCACACTGTTGTTCACCTGATCCAACCCGGCAAAGCCGAGCTGCGCCGCTATATACTGGCTTATGTTCTGGGTCGGGATCAGAGAACTTACAAGGTTACTTGTTACACTGTAGCCCAATATATCAAATAGCATTTGCCCTTTCAGGGTTTTCGCTCTGGTGTACAATTTGGCGTCATACACCGCCCACCCCAAATTGGTGTGGGGACTGCCATAGGCATTGTTAAGCTCAATTGATGAAATTATCCACTCGCACATGAGGACGCCGGCATTATACATTGGGCCCGACGGACTGGCCGGAGGCGCCGTAGATTGGCCACACCGGCAGCTCCCACCGCAGGTGCATGAAGACGGATCCGCCGCCATAAGCATTTCTGAGGCGCTCTTGGCAGCAAAACCGAAAGACGCGGAAGCCATAGGCATAAGGGGGGCGCTATCTTCCTCGTGCGCTGCCGGCGCCATGGCCGGTTCAGGCTTGCCGGGCCGGATTTCATATTCAAAAACATACCGTCCAAAACCCGGCTCGGCAATATCTGCCATAGCCGCAAAGAAGGGCAGCCATTCATTTATCAGCTGTTCCATCCTGTCTGTAGCACCGTCCCCGGACGGTTCGCCCGGTAAATTATTGGTCCGGGTATAGACCGTGCGCGTGACTGTATCGGCAGCCAAGTCGCAGATGACTTTTTCATAGCCGTTCATGGTATAAATTTCGCGTGTTTGAATAGAGCTGCCTCCCTGGACTGGAATCAGAGTAATCCGGTCACAGGTAAACTTGCCGTTTGTTGTCCCAAGCCGCAAATAGGGCGTGTTTACGGTAGGATTCTGATAAAACGCCCCCGCCGCGATTTCCGCGTCCAAAGCCGCACCGGTCGGCATAAACGGCCATGAAGCGACCGTCGCCGCCGCGCCGCTTGTGACTTGGTTCATGCTCATTTGATAAACCGTGCCGTTGTCCAAGGTCAGCATTGCCGTGGCCGGCTTACCCTCCGCCGTCCATTCGGTTACAGCCATACCGGTTCCTGCCAGTTTTTCACTGACAAGCTGCTGTTGCTCCGGGCTAAACCCCCTCTCAGAGGCAATAAGCCCCTGAAGATTGTCATACTCATGCGAAGCCAGACCAATGTTCCTCGGAGCAACGGTATAGCTGACCCAGGCGCCGTAGGTAGGATACCCGCTAAGGCCCGTACATGCATCTGTCTGCCAAACCCCGTTCCCTGCATAATGCGCCTCAAATTCAAGTACCTTGTCGGAACGCGGAACGTGGACGGTGACGCGTTCCAAGTCGTCCGCGCTCGTGGTATTGCGGAAAGTTAACCAATAATATTTTAAAGTGGGCTCCTGATAACTGCCTTCATATGCGCCGCCTTCATTCCAATAAGTTACGTTTGGGGCATAAGTGCCATATCGATTAGTCTCTATCTTGATTAGCGCCGGTAGGGAGGTGTTATATTTGACTATGACCGGTTCATTTGTGGCCGCCACAATATTACCGCCCAGCTCGGCTCTGGCGCTTAGACTGTATTCGGCGGGTCCTATGGGCTTAGCCAGGGAAATTGCCGTGTTGTAAAACCCGGTGCTGGCACTTGTGGTTACAGTAGCTGCGGTGATACCGTTTACGCTGATTGTGACCGTACTGCCTTTAGCCGCATAGCCGTGGACAAAAAAGTCCTGCGCACCAATGGCCGACGGTGCTTTTAAGGTCAGTGCCGGTAGTTTTAAATCAGCTTCGCCGATAAAGCACATATCCCCTCCATAGTCGACGTAAGCATTGGCGCTGACCCGGTCGGGGTCGGTGCGCTTGCTCTGCCACTGCACGGTCAGAGGGTATCCGCCGTAGGATGCAGTATTTCGGATTTCCAGGCGGTATTCGCCGTTAAAACTCGATACAAAGCTCTGACTGGGATATAATGTGAGGTCTTGTGTTTTTGCCCGTTTACCGTTGATATACACGCTGCCGGGTAATATGATCGGGTCGGCGCTGGTCGAATTGGATATTTGATTTGTGAAGACCCGAAGCGATAAAATGTCCGGTTTTATTTCCGGATTGGCAAAAGATACCATAGCACGGGCGGTTATAATTTCGGCGCTTGCGTCAATGGTGAGACCGCTTGCCTCGCTGTTAATAAAATTACCTAAAGAATTGAGCGAGGACAGGGATATGCTTTTGTTCAATGTAAGGTCGCCGTCTGATATTGAAAAGCTATCCTCCATATACATAGCCTGACCGAGCGAATCAAGCGCGGTCTTTACGGTTTCCAAATTATTTTCATCCATGCTGAGGGCAACGGCGTGATGTACACTTCGGCGCATAAACAGCACGGTATAATTTCCTGCCTCCAAATATCCGGGGAAGGGGCTGGAAATCCCGGTGGCAACGGAGTTGATAACTTGCTCATAACTGTGCATATACACTCCGTCCGTATCATACAATAAAGCTACATAGGCAGCTCTGGGGACAATATTCGTCCAATAATAGGAAATGTAGCCGCGCGGCTCCCAAGAAATGGTATTTAAAAAGCCCCACTTATCGGCGTCCAAAGCAATCTCTGCATCGGCGTAAGTTGAATTGGATTTTATTAAATGCAGTGAAAGCGGTCCTGTTACCGAATCGGGGTCTGTCAAATGTAAGGTGTTATTTTTGCTGTAACTGAATTTGACCGGAGCGCCGCTGATATCGGTCATTGCGGATACATATGCTCCGGAAAAACTCGGGGGCAGGAAAAGAAGGCCGCGCCGTTTTTCCGTGGTAAGTTGGAGGTTACCGTAATCTTCGTTCATAACATCCCGTACTGTCAAATCGGCTATCATGTAATGACTTACGCTTAAGATCGCCCCCTCATTCAGCGGCGTTTGCAATGAAAATTTGCCGTCATTATCGGTATAATCATCCCGGCTTCCGCCAAGTCCGGGGAAGGATGTGTTGTATGTAACTATAACGCGAGCGCCTTCTATCGGTTCACCGCCGTCTGAAACGACCCTGCCGGCTACAGTAAATGATAAGTGAGGCCGCAGGGCAAGTACGGGATCCGGCTTGCTTGCCTGCACCAACACCCGCTCGCTTTCACGGTAGTATATCGAAAAGAGGCTGGTCGGTACAGCCTCTGCGTAGACCGTTTCGCCATCGTAAATGTCATAGCTGTTGCCGGTTTTCAGCAGTTTGCCGCCGGTCGGTGCGTCATACCAATAAATAGAGGCTCCGCTTCCCGTTGTGCCGATAGGCGCTGCAACGGCGCTACGGTCAACGACCGGCGTGATCAGCGTGACCGGCTTGGGCGTGAGGGTCAGCTCCAGAGCATTGTATCCCGCATTTGCCGTAAGCGTATCCGAGCCAAAGACCACAGAGCGCCCGCTTTGCATGCCGTATGCTTCGACGGTATAGGTTTGCCCTACCAAAAGGCCGGTGACCGCGGCGCCGCCTGCCGGCAGATCGTTGCCGAGGAAATAGGTTTTTACCGCTGTGTTGCCGTCCTTGACGCGCAGATATTTTATAATGTCCGCGACCGGATCACCGGCGAAAGTCACCGCCAGGGAACAGGCGGCATTTTTATTGACGGGGTAATTGACCGTGCTGCCGTCAAAGCTAAAGTCCACGCTGTTCACCCTGGCAACCGGCGAGGGCAGGCTATCCGGCCAGTCGGCTTTGGCATAAAAGGCATAATCGCCGCTTTTGGCAGCGGTCATTGTCGTATTGATCGTATAGAGGTTGGTATCCGCGCCGGTATAATGCAGCGTTGCCGTCCCTGTGTCGCCTGCCGTCAGCGCCGACTTGCTGTAAGCATATAAATGATATTGCGCCGTCGTCAGGATGTCGCCTTCCGGGCCTTGGGAAAACATGGCCCGGGCGGAATATAAGCCATCTCCGCCACCACCACCGGGGCCGAAGGTAATAAAGCCTTCCCAATGCCCCAGCGAGACAAAGGTGGCGGGCGGATCGGGTTCACGCACCATTTTGACGATCACTGTGGCCATCTCCTCTAAAGGGATTGCCCCGTCAATGATAATATCAAGGCCAAACGGCGTCACCGTATAGGGAGCGCCCGGAACTATCCCAACCATGGCCTGAGGAACTCCCGGAGGCGCCCCCATATCCACAAAGCTGAAGGCGGCGGGGGAGGTCAAAACGGCATTGCAAAAATCTATGGGGTCAGCCATTAAGGTAAAGTTTACAAAGTCCAGATAAATACAGTCATACGGCATGAGGGTGGCAGACTCACCAAAAGTCAGGCCAAAATCCAGGTGAAGCTTGAGCTGTGTTGCCTCACCGATGTTTCCGCCATCCGTCACGGCCAGCGTGGTAGCGCTTATGTCATAGAGGAAGCCCGTGCCTGCAACTACTTCAATAAGATCGGCGGAATAGAAAATTTCCTCATCCGCCCAATTGCCGCCCGGCGGCATGGCGTAGATCGCGGCCCGGTAATTGCCCGGTGTGACGGTTCCCAGATAATGCGAGGTCAGATCCAGGCCAAATATGTAGAGATTTGCCGGATTGCTTCCCGAAAAAGGTTCATCATGATCCAAGCCGATGAAGGCGCTGTTGATCGCACTTGGATTAAGCGCCGTAGCCGCGGGGATCAGCCCGACCGATACGGCTGTCCAGCCTGGGCCCGGCCAGGAGCCGTTAAAAGAAATGGAGGCTTCGTTTTCCAGATTGCCGACCTTGTTCTCGCCGGCTATGCCGTTGACTGTAATTGCTTTGGCTGTGACATCGCCGCCGGCAGCAACAGTAGGCAGCGGCGCCATGCCGGTAAGCATGACCAAGGTCAGCAGGATCGCCAAAAATTGATGACTGATTTTTTTCATAAGTTAATAATCGCTCCTTTATCTTATAGTTTTTCGCTGAATGGCGAGAGGATATTGTCGAACATAGCAAAGATCAGCGATACTTGCTTGTCCCCGCTTTGGCCCTCCGTACTGCTCGATACTTCCACAAGGCTCCCGCCCTCCGGCAGTTTTGTGACGCGAAACCGGTAATTCGTGATCTGCCCATACATTTCCACGCTAAAATCCAGCCGCTCGTCATCATAACCCGTTACCTTCGCCTTGTGCATTTCCACAATATCGTTGGCGACATTTAAGACGAAGGCCTGATTTTGCGGATAAGTCTTTTGCGCCACGGTCACCTTCACAGCCCCCTTTACAAATATTTTTATTTCTATTTTAAGCAAAAAAGAGCGTTTCTGCTATCCGAAAATCTACCCGATTTGTCAAAATCATAGGGTATAAATCTAGCTGATTTTCCAAAAACGCCAAAAAAGATAGGGTAGATTTCTACCCTATCTTTTAAAATAGCAGGCTTTTTCATCTTTTAAATAACGACACCAATTCCAGGCGCGATTTTGTTTCGGTTTTTGCCATAATGGCGGAAGTGTATTTATATACCGTACTGACATTGACAAACATTTCCTCCGCAATAGCCGAAGTCGACTTGCCGGAGAGGAGCAGCCGCATCAGCTCCGTTTCCCGCTCGGTAAATCTGTAGGCGGCAACCAGACTGTTAAAATCCGAGGCGGCGCTGCTTTTGTCAGCCGCTGTTGGAGGCGGGGATATTGCCAGGCGTCCGCGAAAATAAAAGACAGAGGCAAGAGCGATCAGCAGGGCAATGTAGAGGACGGCGATAAAAATAAGACTGAGGCTGGTAAAGATAAAAGAGCCGAGCAAGACAAACAAACCGCCCATCGCGTACTTGGCCCCGCGCCCTACGGAAGCCCAAAAATCCGGCAAATCCGTGTCGTGGGCTACCCGGACAAAAACTGCCAGCGTATAAATGTTCATGTAGGAAAAGAAAAGATAGATGGAACCGAGGGCGGCGTTATAGGTTTGAGCCGTGCTGAACAGGAACATAGCGATTACCGCCGCCGTCATGGCAAGCAGGGTGGCAAAGGGGAAGTAACGTCCCCCCTTATAATCTGCCGTCCAGGCAGCGAATAGCATTCCGGGAATCGTCAGCAGCCGGACCCAGCCCCGGACATTAAGTTGCTGCCCCGCATGGAGGTTCATAATGATCCCGTCCATCAGACCGAATAGACAGGAAATAATCAAGCAAGCCATCAGCGCGGCAAACAGATATTGTTTTGCATCGGTTTTTTTAGCGAGCCGCGGCACATTTCCCTCCGGCGCTTTGCTTCCGTAAACGAGCAGCAAGGCGGCAGAGGCAAGCAAGGCGGCGGCAAGGGCGGTATGGGTAACGGCAAGCCGGATAGAGCCAAACAGCGGTTCAATAAAGCCGAAAAGGTATTGCAAAAGAAATGCCGCCGCATAGGGAATGGCGATAAACAAGCCGAAAATAGATTTTTCTCTGACGCTGACAGTCATTTTATACAGCAGGGCGGCGCCAATATGTCCGGCGCAGAACATGGCAAAAAGAGAAAGTGTACCCATAATCCAGCCGTTAGCGAAAGGCGCGAGTAAAGTGCAAAGCGCACCCGCCATCCCCAAACCAAGAAACAAGCGGCGGCGTAAACCCGTGGAAAGAAAAACTTTTCTGAGCGGCGCAAAGGTAAAAAATCCCATCGCCGCGATCAGGCAGATTGTGCCGTAAAAAACGGTTCCGGCATCTTTTCCGAACACCTGCTCCGCGCAACCGGTAAATGCCAGTTCCGCTGTTAAATAAAAATACATATATAGCATAAAGGCAAGCGATAGCTGCCAATATTTTTTTATATATAAACCAAAATGATCTTTGTTGTTCATTTGAAGCAGCCTCTTAAAGCCTGTTCATTTTACATAAAGTGTGACGGAGATATTATATATCTTTTCAGGAGTAAAAGCAAATAAAATCATGTAATATGCTATTGCTTCCAAGTAAAAAAGAATAGTCCCTGTTTTTTTCTAACTGCCCCTTGACAAATCAAGTATTTTCGGCTATATTAAAATTATAATTTAATTCTGCCGAAAGGAATATATTATGTATATAAATCGTGCTATAGAAGAATCTGTTAGGAAAATATCTGCAACTTTTCCCGTGCTGCTTGTAACAGGCCCCCGTCAGGTGGGAAAAACAACCTTGCTAACCCATCTTGCGGAGGATGGCCGGAAATATGTCACGCTTGATGATCCCGGTATACGTATGATGGCAAAAAATGATCCTGCTCTGTTTATGCAACGTTACACCCCACCCTTGATTATTGATGAGATTCAGTATGCACCGGAAATTTTACCGTATATTAAGATGAGTGTTGACAAAAGCTGTAAAAACGGCAGCTTTTGGCTTACAGGTTCACAGATGTTTCATATGATGAAAAATGTCAGCGAATCGCTGGCAGGGCGGGTTGGTATTGTCAATTTACTTGGCTTGTCGCAAAGTGAAATTGCAGGTATTTCTTCAGAAGTGTTTACTACAAAGCCGGATAGATTGCTCTCCCGGCTGGAAAAGGCCCCCAAAATGGGCTTAAATGAGATTTACAGGCGAATTTATAAAGGCTCAATGCCTGCGTTGTATGGAGAAAATCCACCTGAACTAACAGATTTTTACCGTTCATATATCAATACTTATCTCGGTCGGGACATCAAGGATTTAACGCAAGTTGCTGATGAAATGGCTTTTTTTAATTTTATGACAGTTGTAGCTGCCCGAACGGCAAGCCCTGTTCGGTACGAAGAGATTGCCAGGGAAGTAGGAATCACTTCTCCGACCGCAAAAAAGTGGCTGTCCATTCTTATTTCCTCAGGAATCATTGCCCTTGTTCAGCCTTATCACAATAATGTGTTAAAGCGGGTGATCAAAGCTCCCGTACTTCACTTTTTAGATACGGGTTTGTGTGCTTATCTGCTGAAATGGGGCAATGCGGAGGTTTTGGAACTGGGGGCTGCTTCCGGCGCCTTCTTTGAGAGCTATGTGTTTTCAGAAATTTACAAAAGCTATTTAAATGCCGGCCTCGATCCACCCATTTATTATTACCGTGATCGTGATCAGAAGGAAATTGACTTGTTACTTTATCAGGATGGCACATTGTATCCTATTGAGATCAAAAAGACGGCTTCTCCCGGCAAAGAGTCTGTTAGGCATTTTAAAGTACTGAACCCTGTAACCGAACCTGAACGCTTCGGCGCCTTAGAGCAATACAAGATTGAAATTGGCACAGGCGCGGTTGTTTGTATGGTAAATGATCTGTTGCCTGTTGACAGGAATAACTGGTATGTTCCTGTGTGGCTGATTTAGCTGCACAATTTTGCCGGGTGCATCACATTTTTTGGGGTTGACATTATAGTAAAGGGCAGCGAAGATGGCGGCGAGGGGTTTTTAGAGGTTGCCATTATTAAACGATCCCGTCATCAAGCAGAAAATCAAGAATACCTATGTTTAAGACACCGCTTTCATCATACCAGCGCTTACGGATATCGTGCCGAACGATGATTTTAGGGAAAGAATCACCGGTTAAGGATAGCGGCTTAAACTCAGCAAGTGCTTTTTCCTCACTCCCGAGAGCATAAGCAGATTGAATGTATGTCTTTTTTCCGCCTGCCGTTGCAATAAAGTCGATTTCACGAGCTACTTGTGCGATACGTCCGCCTGCATCTTGCGAATAAACAATTCCTACATCAACGGCGCATTCTCTGATTATGAGTTCATTATAGAGAATATTTTCCATAATGTGGGTCATTTCCAGTTGACGGAATCCGGTACGGGCATTTCGAAGCCCTATATCCTCACAGTAATATTTATTGGGATAATCAAAATAGTTTTTACCTTTAACATCAAAGCGTTTACACTCGGAAAATAAAAACGCATCTGAAAGATAGTTCATATAACTGCGAACCGTATTCCCCGCCACAATATTCTCGCCCGAACGCTTTTGCTTTGTATTAAGCGTGTTAGCGATATTTGTCGGATTTGTCAGCGAACCGACAGACGAACAAACAAGGTCAATGATCGAGGAAAGAACATCTTCTCTTTTGATTTTTTTGCGTTCAACAATATCCTTAATATAAACCTCTGAAAAGAGTGACCCTAAATAACTCATTTTTGCGGTATCGGTAGGACGCGATAAAATCAAAGGCATTCCGCCGTAAAAAGCGTAAGCGTCAAACGCTTCCTGTTTATCTCCCCCGACAGCGCTGTAATACTCCGCAAAACTTAAGGGATGAATTCTGATTTCATCACTTCGTCCCCGAAACTGCGTAAGAATATCGCCGGAGAGCATCTTGGAATTGCTGCCCGTAACATAAATATCGAGATTTGAGATTGTCTTAAGATCGTTCAGAGCGTCATAAAAGGTTATTGCCGCACCGTCCGGATTAAAAGGATTTAAGACTTCGTCCGACATCTGTATTTCATCTATGAAAAGATAAAATTGTTCTTTGCTTTTAACCGCCATTTCCCGAACATACTCCGCTAAAACGAGCGGATTGCGGAAGCGAATATCCTTCGCCAAATCAAGCGCGATACTGATGATATTTTCTTCACAAACATTCTGCGACAGCAAATAGTTTTTGAACAGCGTACTCATCAAGTATGATTTTCCGCATCTGCGTATCCCGGTAACAACCTTGACCTGCCCGTCCCACATATATGAGATGAGCTTATTCAGGTAACGGTCACGTTTTATTTCCATAATAACCTCCAATTGAAAACTTGAATATAATATCATCTGACTTTTCAATAACAATTATAAAGCGGCAAGCAAGGAAAGTCAAGAGTCAAATTGAAATGTTCGCCTCGCTTAATGTGACCTGCGCTCAATCTGTTCTAGTGATGGTGGTTATAAACGAAGTTTGGTAGGGGCAGTCCCAGAATTTCTTTTTGACACTCATAAAAGAAATCTCACCTGTCTTTGCTTCTTATTTGATTTGGGATAGGCCTGTTCGACTGTAGATTTATCTTGTGAATCTGGAATATTTATGCTAAAATTAGTTTCGGGACATTATTGGAGCGGTTTTATGGATGAAAAAATCAGATGCTTTGTAAATAATAATACCTCTGGGGAAGTATCATGAAAATAACTATAGGTGTATTTGCGCATGTCGACGCGGGTAAGACCACGTTTTGCGAATGTTTGCTATACCAGACAAACGAGATCAAAAAGCCGGGAAGGGTGGACCATAAAAACGCCCTGATGGATCATAATGAGCTGGAAAAAAAGAGAGGCATTACAATATTTAGTGATATCGCCTCTTTTGCTCACAATGGTCAGGAATACTATCTCATCGACACGCCCGGACATATTGATTTCTCTGCCGAGATGGAGAGGTCGCTTATGGTACTGGATGCAGCTATCCTACTGATCAGTGCGCCTGAGGGTGTTCAAAGCCATACCATGACCGTATACCGGCTGCTAAGAGAGGCTTGCATACCTGTTTATATTTTTATTAATAAAACAGACCAAACGGGGGCGGACGTGGCTGCTTGTGCGGCGGATATACAGACCAAGCTGGGTATAAGCAGCCGCTTGATAAATGGCGCGGGCGAGCTTTTTAGCGAAGAATTTACCGAATGGCTTTGCGAGCATGATGATGAGCTGATGCGGCTTTATATAGAAAGTAAAATTGACGGGACACAGATAACGGATTGCCTTAAGCGGCAGATACGGGCAGGAAAGATCGCTTTATCCGTATCCGGAAGTGCGCTGGGGCAAAAAGGCGTTTTGGAGATGCTGGATGTGGTAGGACAGACAATTTCCCTACCTGATTATGCTGGGACAGATTTTGCCGCACGGGTATTTAAAGTAATCCATGACAAAAAAGGTAATCGGGTCACGTTTATTAAATGTCTTGGCGGCAGTTTAAAGTTGCGTGAGGAAGTGACCTATAAAAAGGATTTGCGGGAAAAAGTGAATGAATTGCGGGATTATCAAGGGAAATTGCATACAAATGTGGCCGCTGTTTATCCCGGTGATCTTGTTGGTATTACCGGGCTTTCCCATGCCGTCTCCGGAATGGGTTTGGGCAGTTGCAGCGACCTTCCTGAGCCGCAGCTTCGTCCGGCATTAAAAGCCGCCGTATTGCTTAACGAAAATCCATTTGAGGCGGTGAAGGATTGTCTGCATAAGTTGGAAGCCGCCGATCCGCTTTTGGGCATAAGCTATGAACCTAGTTTAAAAGAAATAAATGTGCAAATAATGGGTAAAATCCAGCTTGAAGTACTGAAGGAATTAATCCGGGAAAGGTTTGGGATCAGCATTGGTTTTGGCAAATGCAGTATTGTATATCGCGAGACGATCACTGCGCCTGTTATGGGCTACGGCCATTTTGAACCGCTGCGCCACTATGCGGAAGTGCATTTGAGGCTTGAACCGAACCCAGGCGGCGGGCTTACATTTGCAAGCGAACTGAGCGTAGACCAATTGGCCTCTCAGCATCAAAACGCTATCTGTCACCATGTGCTTAAGCGCGACCATAAGGGTGTATTAACGGGAAGCTCACTGACAGATATCCGTTTTGTGCTGACAAACGGAGCCGTTCATCTGGAACATACCAGCGGCGGCGATTTGCGTGAGGCGGTATACAGGGCTGTTCGTCAAGGCCTGGAAAAGGCTGAGTCTTTGCTGTTGGAACCGTATTATGAATTTTTTATCAATGTAGACACGGCTCACGCAGGCAGGGTATTATCAGATATAAACAGATTGCACGGGACATTTGAGCCGCCGGAAACCGGGGGCCAGCGCATGCGGATTACGGGTAACGGCCCGGTAGAAACTTTTCTTGATTATCAGGCGGAACTGCTATCCTTTACAAAGGGTATGGGAGCCGTTTCTTTAAGGACTTTGGGGTATTTTCCTTGCCATAATCCTTTAAGAGTCAGAGAAAGTATCGCTTATCAAAAAGAGAGGGACATAGAAAATAGTTCAAGTTCGGTCTTCTGCACAAAAGGTGCGGGATTTGAGGTAAAATGGGATGAAGCGGAAAAGTATATGCATTTGTTGTAAGTGCAAACTCCCAGGCAAGAGTCTTTTTAGTAGCTTACGAACTCGTTTCGTAAATAAAAAACAAGAATTTTGTTCAATAGTTTTCGCGAAGCGAAAAGTTACCCACATTCTGATTTCTGAATACTGAATCCTGAATACTTGCGGTCGAAGACCGCCTTAGTTATCTTTCCAACGTGCCAGCATCGGCACAAAATTGGACAACTGCTCGCGGGCAGCCTGTTCGCCTATTTTATACGCCAAGTGCGGCACACCCATTTCGATCATACTTTCCGCAGTAGCATCAGTATCTAGAAAAGCACCATCTTTGTAACAATAGATACAATAGATGCTATTGCTTCCGTCAGTTTCTTTTGCGGCAAGCTCATGGTGAGCCTCGTCAAATGGCATCCCGCAGCTTTGACAATACTTTAATTGTTGGTCTTCGCCAAGTTCTTCTTTATTTTGACCCGCCTGTGGAACTGACAGGCTATTTTTATTGATGGGAGTGATATCGCTTATATCTTCAAACATCCAACGGCATAGAGTGGTATGCTTTTTATCCCATTCTCAAAACCAAAGTTTTTCGCCGATACACGGATTGAATAAACAGGTTTATATATGTCCCGGTAATTCCGTAAACTTTTGGAACGCACATTGTCGGCTGACTTTGCTTCCAAGGGAATGATATTACCTTGCCTGTCTTGAAAAACGAAGTCTACCTTAGCTTTGCCCGGTGAACTCCAATAGTACGGCTTAATGCTGTTTGCAACAAGGGCTTGCATGATATAGTTTTCAGCTAATGCGCCCTTAAAACCTTCAAAGCTGTGTGGGGTGTGGATAATTACATTGGCTGTTATGTCAAGTTTGGAACAAAGCAACCCTGTATCTACCATATAAACCTTAAACGCTTCATTTTTCGCATAGGCGGAAAGCGGTAGCTTCCCCTCGGTCACATGGACGCATTTATTTATCATGCCAGCTGCTTTTAACCAATCCAGCGCAACCTCATAATCGCCAGCCCGCGCTCCGGATTTGATGACCTTGTACTGAAATTTATGGTTTTCTTTGGCAAGCTGTGCCGGAACCGATGCCCATGCAGCCATAATCCGGGTAGTTTCCTGCGGTGTGGCGTATTTTGCCATATCAGCGATATACGAATCGTTTAATGTGCGTTGCAGAGCAACAACAAAATCAAAATCTTGTTTGTTAGCGTATTCCTGCACCACACGGGGCATACCACCTACCACAAGATAGGTTTTATACAAATCCATTGCTGTATCATGGAGTGATAATGGCGTAAAATTATTATAGGCTTCATGGATTAAACCACAAAACTCTTTTTGTCCGATTGCCCACAAGAATTCCTCAAAATCCATAGGGTACAGATGAAGCATATCCACCTTGCCCACAGGAAAAGAGAATTTCTCTCGCTTCATTGCCACCCCAAGCAAGCTGCCCGCTGCTATGATATGATATTCGGGTGCTCTCTCGGCAAAGTATTTAAGGGAAGTTAATGCCTGTTCGCAAGCTTGGATTTCATCTAATATAATTAAGGTATCCTTTGGGAAAATACTTTGCCGGCTTTTGGCTGCAAGTTCACTGATAATCCTTTCAGGATTCAAATCACGCTCAAAAATGGCGGGAATCTCTTTAGATTCCTCCATGCTGAAATAAGCAACATTTTTATAGTACTGCTTGCCAAAAGACAAGAGGCTATATGTCTTACCCACCTGACGCGCCCCTTGCAGAAGCAAAGGTAGTTTATCCGGCTTGTTTTTCCAGCCTAATAAGTTTTTAACGATTTTACGTTCCATAAAGTGTTATCACCTCTCACTTATTATAACCTAAAACAAACAAATTAGTCAACTATTTTTTTGCGCAGCTGCCCGAATTTCAAACGGGCAGCTTTTTAATTTTAAGGAGGATTTTTTAGATGCAAAATCAACTACAGATATTCGAAAATAGTGAGCAGTAATCCGCTGGAATTCATTTTTTGATCTATACCCAAGAACGAAAACATTTTCCATCCCTCTTCCGGTCTTTTTGCCGCCAGGCGGCGCGGGAAAACCTTGAAAGGCAACAAGCATTCCTGCGGTTTTCCCGCACCACCTGACGACAAAAATCCTCGGCGGATTAATAGAAAATGTTTTCGTTCTC
>Ga0082212_10005956_pt1 | contig 16495 bp, 12 predicted proteins | sample TergutNt197P3_FD_71548 | JGI IMG/M metagenome (GOLD analysis project Ga0082212, IMG submission 71548) | Neocapritermes taracua P3 segment gut microbial communities from Petit-Saut dam, French Guiana - Nt197 P3 | ecosystem: Host-associated > Arthropoda: Insects > Digestive system > Gut ... | reverse complement strand
GACGGCGGAACTGCCGGGCGCGGCGGCCGACAAGCTGGATGTTTCGGTCAAGGGCGAGACCTTGAGCCTCCGGGGCGAGATCCCGGCCGCCCAGGTCGGCGCGGAAGTCAATTTCCACCGCCGGGAAAGGGAGAGCGGCAGCTTTCGCCGGGTCCTGACCCTGCCGGTCAAAGTGGAAGTGGACCGCATAGAGGCCGCCTTCAAAAACGGCCTTCTGACCGTGACCCTGCCCAAGGCGGCCGAGGCCAAGGCCCGCCAGGTGGCCATCAAAACCGATTGATACCCAAGGAGTCCCTTATGAGCCCGGATTTGAACGTGCGTGAAAAACAACAGGCCGCGCGGGGCGGGGCGGAATCCACCCGCGACCGGGCCATGTTCAGCCCGGTGGTGGATATCTGGGAAACGGACGAGGGCCTGCAACTGGTGGCCGACCTGCCGGGCGTGGCCTCGGAAGACCTGGAGGTGGACCTCTCCGGCGGCGTCTTGACCATCAGCGGCCGCATCACCCCGCCGCCGGCCGGCCGCAAGGCCCTTCTGACCGAATTCGAGGTCGGCCACTTCTACCGCCAGTTCTCCCTCTCCGAGGGCCTGGACCAGGGGGGCATCACCGCCGCCTTGAAGGATGGGGTGCTCAGGCTGACTCTGCCCCGCCTGGCCCCGGCCCAGCCCCGCAAGATAGAAATAGCCCGCGATTAGCGGTCAGAGCAGGAAAAGCGGTTCCCGGGGCGGCCCGGGCACCGCTTTTTCACGTTTCCTCCCGGCCCAGGATAGCCCTGTTGCGGCCGGTTTCCTTGGCCTTGTAGAGCGCGCTGTCGGCAATGGAAACAAAGCCGCCGATGGAAGCCGAAGTGTCCTGGGTGGGCACCTGGGTGCCTATGCCGATGCTGACGGTCACCTTTGCGGCCCCCGCCTCGGTGCCGGGGACCGCCGTCTTTTCGATTTCCGTCCGGATTTTTTCAGCCACCATGAGCGCGCCGGTCGAATCCGTGGTCGGCAGGAGAACGACGAATTCCTCCCCGCCCCAGCGGGCGGCGAAATCGATGGAGCGCATCAGCGAGTTCTTTATGGTCCGGGCCACTGTTTTCAAGGCCGCGTCGCCCTGCTGGTGCCCGAAGGTGTCGTTGTAGTTTTTGAATTTGTCCACGTCTATGATCAGCATGCTGACGGGTTTTTTTTCCCTTATGGCCCGCTTCCATTCCAGGTCCATCCGCTTGTCGAAGCTGCGCCGGTTCGGTATCCCCGTCAACTGGTCTTTCATGCCGAAGTCCAGCAGTTCCAGAACGCTTTCGGCCAATATTTTATAGTCGCCGTGGAATTCATCGGTATTGAGGCAGTAATCCGTGTTGCCCTTCTCCTGCTCCTGGATCATGCTATGTATGTCCTCAAGCAGTTTATGTAAAATGTTCGCCACTTTCTGCAGAGCCTGGCCCAGGTGGCCCACTTCGTCGTCTGTTTTTACATTGATGTCGATGAGCAGATTGCCGTCCGCTATATGGTTCATGTCTTTTGACAGCTTGATGATCGGCTCGCTGATCGATGAAATGATGTTGAACAGTAACAGTATGGATGCGGCCAGCCCGCCCAGGCCGAGAATTATTCCGTAGCGGATCGATTTGTTAGATTCCTTTATCAGGTCCGCCTCCGGAATGCCCAAAAAGAAGGTGGCGAAGGCTTCGCCCCGGGCATTTATGAGCGGCGTGTAAAAGGTCTTGTATTTTTCCCCGAAGATGACCAGGTCGCCGGAAAATTCCCGCCTGTTTTCAATGACGGTTTCCGCTATGAACGGGTCCATTTTCGTGCCCACGGCGCTATGACCGTCCCGGGTGATCGTGGTGGCGACCCTGGTATCGCCAAAAAAAACAGTGACCTCGGAATTGAAAAATTTCTTCAGCTCTTCCACTGCGCTGTCCGAATCGAATCTCACCCCCGCCAGGACCAGGCCGATCAGCCCGGCTTCCCCGTCATATACGGGCGCCACGGTGTGGACGGAAACCTTCACCGTGGTCCCGGTTTCAAAATAAGAGGCCACCCGGCCTTCCAGGGCCTCCCGGACGCTTGGCAGGTCCAGGAGCGAATCGCCGAAATTATCGGGTTCATGCGTCCTGGCCAGCACTGTTCCCGCGCCGTCCATCAGGGTGAAGAAGTTTATCCGGTACAAGTTCTGCCTGGGGGTGAAGATCCTCAGTAGTTCAATGGTGTCGCGTTCCTGGACGGCTTTTACGACCTCGGGGTTGAAGGCCATGGAAACGGCCGCCGCCGTGGAATTGGCCTGGCTGCCCTCGAGATGGGATTTCAAACTGTTGATGTTGGCGACAAGCTTTTCATCGACCAGGGCGTTGCTTAAGGCTGAAAATCTTATGGACAGAAAGACGTTCAGAACCAGGACCAGGGCCACCAAAACAGCGACGGTCGGGATAATTATCTTTAACTTGAAGCTTTTCCTGGGCATACTGAAGAACCTCCAAATCAGGATCTTCCGACTTGGTGAACGGGTTTTGATTGTTTAAAGATTATCTTGAATTTTACCAATTTTACCTGATTTTTGCCAGAAAAAAACCAGGGATGCCCGGCCCGTCAGTCCATTTCCTCCAGCCTGGTCATGGCCTCTTCCCAGCGCGCCTCCAGGGCGCTTCCCTCCCGGGCCAGGTCCGCCAGTTCCAGGTTCAACCGGCGGACCAGGGCTCCGTCCTGGTAAGTGGCCGGGTCGCCCAGGAGTTTTTCCAGTTCCTCCCGGCGGCCGGCCAGGGCCGCCAGCTTTTCTTCCGCCTCGGCCGCCGCCCGCTCGTGGGGCCGGCGCCGGGCGGCGGCCTCCCGTCGGCCTTTCGCCGATTCGCGCCGGGCTTCCTTTCGGTCCGAGGCCGGCCGGTCCGCTTCCGGCGGCTGTTTTTTGGCCGCCTCCGCCCCCCAGAGGCGGAGGTAGTCTTCGTAGCCGCCGGGGAAGACCGTGAGCCGGCCCTCCTCGATCACGGCCACCCGGTCGCAGAGCTGGTCGATGAAATGCCGGTCGTGGCTGATGAGTACCAGGGTTCCCTGAAAGTCCCCCAGGGCGTCCTCCAGCATCTGGCGGCCGGGGATGTCCAGGTGGTTGGTCGGTTCGTCCAAGAGAAGAAGGTTGGGGGCCGAGAGCATTATTTTGGCCAGGGTCAGCCTGGCCTTTTCCCCGCCGGAGAGGACGGCCACTTTTTTGAAGACATCCTCCCCGGAGAACAGAAAGCCCCCCAGGACCGACCGGAGGGCTCCCTGGCCCAAGTGGCCGGCCACGGTGGCCAATTCTTCCACCAGGGTGCGCTCCGGGGCCAGGCCGTCCATTTGAAACTGGGCGAAGTAGCCGATTTTGACCCCCTGACCCAGGCGCCGGCTCCCGGCGTCTAGGGGTTCCAGGCCGGCCAGCATTTTCAGGAAGGTGGATTTGCCCCGCCCGTTGGGGCCGATCAGGGCCAGGCGCTCGCCCCGCCGGAGGGTCAGCCCGAGGTCGTCAAAGACCCGGACCGGGCCGTAACTTTTGGCCGCGCCGGCGAATTCCGCCACCAGGTCCGGCCCGCGGGTTCCGGCGGGCAGGCGCAGGTTGAAGCTCTGCTCCTCCAGGTTTTCCGGGGTCGGCAGGCGGTCCATTTTTTCCAGCATTTTCAGCCGGCTCTGGGCCCGGCGGGCGGTTGAGGCCCGCACCCGGTTCCTCTCGATGAATTTTTCGATCTGCTTGATGCGTTCCCGCTGGTTTTCAAAGGCCGCGGCCTCGGTGATGAGGCGCTGTTCCTTTTCCGCCAGGAACTGTTCGTAGTTGCCGGCATAGGCATGGGCCCGGCCCTGGCGGACCTCGATGATCTTCTGGGCCACATTGTTCAGGAAGACCCGGTCGTGGGATACCAGAAGGAGGGCGGAGGCCGAATTCTTCAGATAGCTTTCCAGCCAGACCAGGCTGTCCAGGTCCAGGTGGTTGGTGGGCTCGTCCAGCACCAGAAGGTCGGGCGAGGCCAGAAGCAGCCGGGCCAGGACCCCGCGCATGAGCCAGCCCCCGGAAAATTCCTCCAGGTCGCGTCCGAAATCGCTCTCCCCAAAGCCCAGGCCGGAAAGGATCTTCTTGGCTTCGGCTTCCTTGCCCCAGCCGCCCAGGGCTTCAAAGACCTCTATCAGGCGTCCGTGGCGCCCGGCCAGTTCCAGGAGTTCCTCCGGGGTCCCGGTCCGGCTTTTGGCGTTCAACTCCTCGCTCACCAGGGCCAGTTCCGCCTCCACCTTCCGGTATTCCTCGGCCGTGTCCAGGACCAGTTCCAGGAGGGTCAGGCCGCGCCTGGCCCCAAGCTCCTGGGGCAGATAGCCGCACCGGAGCCCCTTGGCCCGGGTCACCGAACCTGAATCGGGGCTTTCCAGGTCCAGAAGCAGGCGGATGATGGTGGTCTTGCCCGCGCCGTTGCGGCCCACCAGGCCCACCCGCTCGCCGGGGCCAAGGGTCAGGGTCACGCCGGCCAGGACATCCTGCCGCCCATAAAACCGGCTGACTTCCGAAAAACTCACCAGGGCCATGGCCGCACCTTGCAATGAAAGAAACCTGGTATCAGCCTATTATATCGGGGCGGAAAACTCAAGTTCGCCCCGGAGGCCTGATAAAAATAGAGTTGAACCGGGTGGCCGGATTGTGTTAAAATGGCTTGTTAAGTTCGGTCTGTGGCCAAGATGGGCCCTGAATCGCGCGAATTGCTTTAAGGGGTGGATTTTGTCTGAGAAAGCCCGGGAAGTCGGTCTGACCAAGCCTGATTTTACGGAAGCGGCGGCGCCCGGGGGGGAGGCTCGGCCTCAAAAGATCCTGGTCGTGGATGACGAGATACTGAACCGCAAGCTTATCCAGGCCATGCTCAAGCCCCAGGGTTATGAAGTCAACCTGGCCGTTGACGGCGCCGACTGCCTGGCCCAGGTCGAGGAAAACCCGCCCGACCTGATCCTCATGGACATCATGATGCCCAACATGAACGGCTTTGAGGTGGTCGCCGAGCTGAAAGCCCGTCCGCACCTGGCGCTCATCCCCGTGGTCATGGTCACGGCCCTTCAGGACATAAACGACCGGGTCAAGGCCCTGGAGGTGGGGGCCGACGATTTTCTGACCAAGCCGGTGGACCGCATGGAATTGCGGGCCCGGGTGCGCTCCCTGTTGAAGGTCAAGGCCTATAACGACCACATGGCCAATTATCAACGGGAGCTGGAACATGAAGTCGCCAAGCGGACCGAAGAGGTTCGACAGGCCCACTCCAAATTGCGCTACGCCTCCCTGGAAACCATCTTCCGCCTGGCCCGGGCCGCTGAATACAAGGACGAGGACACCGGCGCCCACCTGATAAGCATGAGCCGCATATCGGCCTATCTGGCCGAGCGCCTGGGCCTGAACCAGACGGTGGTCGACCGCATCCTCTACGCCTCGCCCATGCACGACATCGGCAAGATTGGCATTCCCGACCGCATCCTGACCAAGAACGGCCCTTTGAACGACGAGGAATGGGGGATCATGCGCATGCACCCCATTTTCGGCGGCCAGATACTGGAGGGTTCGGACATCGGCTTTTTGAGCCTGGGCGAGGTCATCTCCCTGACCCACCACGAAAAGTGGGACGGTTCCGGCTATCCCCACGGCCTGGCCGGGACCCAGATCCCCCTGGCCGGGCGCATCGTGGCCGTGGCCGACGTCTTTGACGCCTTAAGGTCCAAGCGCCCCTACAAACCGCCCCTGACCATGGAACAGACCGTGGACATCATCCGCGCCGGCCGGGGCACCCATTTCGACCCCCAGGTGGTGGATATACTCCTGGACAACCTCGACGGCGTGGTCAAGCTCTGGGACGAAGCCCAGGCCAGCCATCACGCCGGCTTGCAGCAGAGCAGCCTCAACCCGGACCCCATCCATGCCTGATCCGGCCTCCGGATCCCCCCGCCCCTTGCGCCTCTTCTTCGTGCGCCACGGCCAGACGGAAAACTTTGAAAACCCTCCCTTTAACGGCTGGCGCGACGCCCCCCTGACCGAGTTCGGCCGCCGCCAGTTGGACCAGGTGGCCGAGGCCCTGGCGGCCGTGCCCTTCCTGGCCGTCTATGCCAGCGATCTCAGCCGGGCGGTTTACGGCGGTCGCCGGCTGGCCGAAAAGCTGGGCCTTGATCTGGCCACCGACCCCCGGTGGCGGGAGATGAGTTTCGGCCGCTGGGAAGGCCTGACCTATTCCCAGATAGCCTCTGAAGACCAGGCCCTCATCCGCCGCCTTTTTTCACCGGGCGGCGAAGGTGAGGATGAGCCGTTCCCCGGGGGGGGCGAAAGTTCGGCCGGCTTTTACCGCCGCGTGGCCGGAGCCCTGGCGGCCCTCAGGAGCGCCCATCCCGAAGGGGGACGGGTGGCCCTGGTGGCTCACGGAGGGGTCTGTAAAATGCTCTGGGCCATGATCTTGAAAATACCCCCGGCCCTGGCCTGGTCCGCGGTCCAGCAGGATTTCGCCGCCGTCAACGTGGCCGACCTCTACCCCGGGGGCCGCGTCATAGCTCACCTGGTCAACGGCTACGTCGGGCCGGAGGGCTATCACCAGGCCGGGCCGGGCCTGGCCCGGCTGGTGGGCGAATCCGTCTTCTGATACATGGCCTTAAGGGGATCATGAAACTGATTTTAACCTACACCCTGGGCTTGAGCCTGGCCTGGCTGGGGCTTATCTCCCTTCTGGCCGGGCTGACCGCCTGGCCCCGCGACGGGTTCTTTATGCCCGTGGGCGCCGGGGCGCTCCTTCTTCTGGCCGCCTTCCGTCCGCTCCTTTCCCTGGTGCGCCAATACCAGCGTCCCGGTCAGGCCTGAAACCCCGAACACGCTAAAATTCGCTTAAGGCGGTGCCTGTAAGTATGTTCCGCCAGCACCCTGGCCCGGGCCGCCCGGCCCAGGGCCAGGGCCTCTTCCGGCCGGGCCAGGTAGTGGTCTATGAGGTCCGGCAGGTCTTGGGGGGTTTCGGCCACGGCCACTTCCCGGCCGGGGGTGAACAGGGGCGGCAGAAGGGGCCGGGGATCGGTTATTTGGAGCCCCCCGGCCGCGGCTATTTCAAAGGCCCGGGGGTTCAGGAAGCGGCCGGAACCATCGAAGACGGCTTCATCTTTGAGGCTGGAGTGGAGGTTCAGGTTGACCCGGCCCCCGGCGTAGATCAGGGCGCATTCCCGGGGGGTGACCCGCCGGCCGCCTTCAAACAGGTGTTCGGCCAGCCGGCCGTCCCGGGGCCAGCCCGAGCCGTAAATTTTAAATTCCCGGGGCTGGTAACGGGCGGCCAGGCCCTCCAAAAGGCGGACCCGGTTGGGATAGCCCGCGCCCATGAAGGATAGTTCGGCCCGGAAGGCCGGGGGAAGGTCCGGGCAGGGCTTGAAGAAGTCCGGGTCGGCGGCCAGGGGCAGGTAATGGGCCCGGTCCAGGCCGATGTCGCGGAGAGCCGGTTCGATCAAGCCTTCCTGGATGTGGAAAAAAACATCATAGGCCGGGCCGGTTTCCAGGGCGTAAGGGAAAAGGCGGAAATCTTCCACCAGCCAGAAGGCCAGGACGGTTTCGGGGTGGCCGTCGCGCATCCGGTCCAGGGCCGGGACGGTCAGGGGGGCCTGGGCCAGGGCCACGGCCAAGTCGGGCCGGAAGCCGGATACGGCCTCGGCCGCCCGGGCCCCGGAAAGTTCCAGGAGACCGGCCAGGGCCCGGTCCCGGTCCGCCGAGGGGGGGCCTTGGGCGGCTTTTTCCCGGGCCTTGAGTTCCGCGCCCCAATCCAGGTAAAGGACTGTAAAGCCCAGGCCGGTCGCCGCCCGGGCCAGGGCCTCGGCCACCGGCTCCGGCCCTCCGGACAGGGGAGGGATGACCATGAGCCGGAGATCCGGCCCGGCCGGGCGGAGGGTCCGGGGGTCCCCGCCGGCCATAATACCGGCTACGCCTGCTCCTAGCCGGCGGGCCAGTTGGGCCAGTTGGGCCGGGGCCCGCCTGCGGGCCGCGGGGCTGACCAGGAATTGATCAGCCCGGGCGGGGCGGGGCAGATCCTCCAGACCCTTCGAGTCGGCCAGGTGCCAGGGAGTCAGGAGCCTGAGCTGGGGGGGGGCGGCCGCCAGGTGGGAACTGAAGTCGTGGCGGTTCAGGACGGCCAGGGCCACCAGGGGATCGGGCTCAAAGACGGCTACGCGCCGGCCGGATTCCAAAAGCAGCCGGACGGCCCAGGGCTGGCCGAAGCCGAAAATGACCAGGGGACGCCCGGGTTCCGGTCCCGCCGGCCGGCCGGCCGTAGAACCGGCTGGGCCGGCCATAAAACCGGCTGGGCCGGCGGCCTCCGCCAGCCAGGCCCGGGCCTCGGCCTCCGGATCGCGGCGGGAGGCCTGGCTTTGGCCTCCGGCCACTACCACGGTCTGGCCCGTGGCCGCCAGAGCCTCGGTCACCGGCCCGGTTGCCGGGGCCTGTTTCAGCCAGGCCAGGGCCAGGTCCTGGCCCCCGGCGGCCAGGGCGGCCAGGCCTTTAGACTCCTCATCCCTGAAACCAGCCCTGGTCGCTTCCGCCATGTCCTCTCCCAAGCCAGATACCTGCTCCGGCCGGGGCGGCTCAGCAGGGGTCTTTAGGCGGGGCCTGGTCGGCCTTTTTATCTAAGCGGTCCAGCATTTCAACTAGTTGCCCAAGCAGGGTCTTGGGGTCTATGGTTATGGAACAGCCGAAGCAGGAGATGTGGCCGCCCTCCTGATCCAAAGTGAATATTACCTTGTGCCCGCAATTGGGGCACTGGCCTTCAATTTGTCCGGACATGGGTCACCTCGTTAAATGGAATGTCCATGCAAATATACACTACTCGGCGGCATATATAAAGCCCCGCCTTTCGGACCACGGCTGGATTTTAACATCTTTTCCGGTCGTCTAAACAGAGGCGTGATCGAACAGAAGGCCGTTCAGGCGGATTTCGATGTGATTTGGCCGGGGTAAGGTTTTTGGCTGGCCTCGGCTTGCTTTTTTTGGGCTAGGGTCAAGGCGTGTTGGACCAGCATTTCGGTCGCTTCTCCTCCGGCCAGAAGACACTCTTTGAAGGCCGCCAGGGCTTCGATTTGAGATAGCGTCATCTTCTTGGGATCTTTACTTTTTCCAAGTAGATCCCTGCCCTTGTTCAGAGATTCCAAAAAGTCATGCCCGTTGATCCGGCATATTTTTTCCATGTTCAGGAGCGAGAGGCCTTTTTTCTGGTTCATAAAGTTAATGAAAAGGCTGTGGGTAAGTCCAAACCTTTGGGCCGCCTCCGTCTTGTTCAGGCCGGACTTTTTCAGCCAATTTTCAATATAAGCCCTGAAATATTCAATGGTATTAGTGCGTTCTGTTGATGTTTTAGGCATGGTCAATTCTATGGCCTGCTCTGGTTCAATAGATGACTTATATTGTTGACATTCGGTCCATTAAGTGATTTAATGTCCAATCAGTTATCCAACAATCTTTTTTTGGCCTTAGCTGAGAGGCGTTGTTGACTAAGATATAATATTAATTATTTAGTTATTATGTCAAGGGTGGCTGTTTTATAAAGGCATCAATTTCCGATCACAAGCGAGAATCAGGAGGCATGATGATGAAACCGAGTTTTATGAACTTAAAAGGCCGGCTAGCGGGCCTGGCCTTTCCGGCCTTGTTTATCGTTTTCGCGCCCCTATCCGCCGCCTGGGCCGAACACAAAGTAATTGATGGTACAGTCACGGGCTCTGAATTTATTGGCAACAGCGTGGTTACGGATAGCGCCGCCGGCCACAGCGTTACGGTGGTAAGCGGTGGCGGCTTTGATGGGGATGCCGTCATCGGCGGGTTTGCCGAAGTCAGTAACGGCACAGGTTCGGCCACGGCCACGGGCAATAGCGTGACTATCAGCGGCGGCGAGGTTAAAGTTACGGAGGCTGTCATCGGCGGAGGCGCCGATGTCTTTTTCAATAGTGGTGTCGGCACTGGTTCGGCCACGGCCACGGACAATAGCGTGACCATCAGCGACGGCGAGGTTACGGGGTATGTTATAGGCGGGGAAGCCGATACCAACGAAGGCACTGGTTCGGCCACGGTTATTGGCAACAGCGTGACCATCAGTGGCGGCCAGGTGGTAGGAGAGGACGTCTTAGGTGGGTATGCCAAGAGCAAAACATTGGTAAAAGCCGAGGACAATAGCGTGACCATCAGCGGAGGCGAGGTTACGGCTGAGGCCATCGTCGGCGGATTTGCCGAGAGCGATAGCGGCACGGGTGCGGCCACGGCCACTGGCAATAGCGTGACCATCAGTGGTGGCGAGGTTAAAGTTACAGAGGCTGTCATCGGCGGAGGCGCCGATGTCTTTGGCGGCGGCATCGGTTCGGCCACGGCCACGGGTAATAGCTTGACCATCAGCGGCGGCGAGGTTACGGGGTATGTCATTGGCGGGGAAGCCGACACCAACGACGGCGGTGGTTCGGCCACGGTTATTGGCAACAGCGTGACCATCAGTGGCGGCAAGGTTTTGGGAGGAAAGGACGTCTTAGGCGGGTATGCCAAGAGCAAAACCTCGGTAACAGCCACGGACAATAGCGTGACCATCAGCGGAGGCGAGGTTACGGCTGAGGCCATCGTCGGCGGGTTTGCCGAGAGCGATGGCGGCACGGGCGCGGCCACGGCCACTGGCAATAGCGTGACCATCATCGATGGCAAAGTGACTGGAATTGTCATTGGCGGGGGCGCCGATAACTTCAACGGTACGAGTTCGGCTACGGTTGAGGCCTCGGGCAATGAAGTGTTCATAAGAGGCGGCGAGGTTACAGGGGATGTCATAGGCGGGGAAGCCGATAGCAACAATGGCGGTGGTTCGGCTGTGGCCACTGGCAACAAAGTGATCATCAGTGGCGGCACGGTTACTGGGGATGTTATCGGGGGGTATGCCAAAAGCCTCACTTCATTCGAGGCCACGGCCAATACCGTGACCATAAGCGGCAATCCTATCCTCACGGGCGCCAATCTTTACGGCGGCTATACCGATGCTGGCCCTGGTACGGGTGACTATTTCACCGGCAATACCCTGAATGTGTGGGATTACCAGGGGTCCAAGGTGAACTCGGTCGCTAATTTCCAATACTACGATTTTCTTTTCCCGGTCACCCAGACCGGCCCAGTGCTTGAAGTGACCGGCACTGCCATATTGGGTGCCGGCACAGGCAATGGTTCCACGGTCACGGCCAGCACCTTTGGCGGGTCAGACCCCTGGGGAGTGGGTGACAGCATAGTATTAATTGACGCCGGCACCCTCACCCCCAACGGTTTTGACCAAACCGAAGCCGAGGGCTGGCACGGCGCGACCGGACGCTATACCTGGAGCCTGGCCTCCAGCGGCGGCGCCCTGACCGCCACAGTAGACAGCGTGGAGGCCGCCCCGGAGGCCGAGTCCCTGAGCGAAGGCTTTTTAGGCAGCCTGGCCCAGGTCATACAGGGGGCTGATCTGGCCGCCGGGCAGGGCTTGACCCAGGCCGTGGGCGCCGTCGCCGGCGGCGGCTTGGGCAGCTTCGGCGCTTTTGGCGGCGGCGCGGTGCGCCATAACACCGGCTCCCATGTGGATACCCGCGGCTTTTCCCTGATGGCCGGTCTGGCCAAGGGCCTGGAGGTCGACCCCGGCCGCCTGACCCTGGGCGTATTCATGGAATACGGCACCGGCTCTTACGACACTTACAACTCCTTCAACAACATCGACATCAACGGCGACGGCAAGACTTGGAACCTCGGCGGCGGCCTTCTGGGCCGCCTGGATTTCAGCGGGAGCGCCTCGGGCCGGTTCTATACGGAAGGCAGCCTCCGGGCGGGCCGGGTGCACAACGAATACAAGAACGGCGATTTGGGCCCGCAGGGCACGGAATACGACACCTCCACCACCTATTACGGCCTGCACCTGGGCGGCGGCCATATCTGGGCCTTGAGCGAGTTGACCTCCCTTGACCTTTACGGCAAATATTTCTGGACCCGGCAGGGCAGCGATTCCGTGACCCTGACCACGGGTGACCGGGTGGATTTCGGGGCGGTGGATTCCCATCGCCTGCGTTTGGGTGGGCGTTTGGCCCATGACCTGAGCGAAGCCGTAAGCCCCTACGTGGGCGCGGCCTATGAACATGAATTCGACGCCAGGGCCAAGGCCTCGACGGCTCTTGGCTCCTTGCAGGCCCCTTCCCCGCGCGGAGGCACTGGCGTGGGCGAACTTGGCCTGAGCTTCAAGCCGTCCGCCACCGGGCCCCTGTCCCTGGACTTGGGTTTGCAGGGCTATGTCGGCAAACGGGAAGGCGTGACGGGCAGTTTGCAGTTGAAATTTGAGTTCTGACCAGGGGTCTGGCTTAGTCGCCAGGCTCCCCGCTCCGTAAAGCCCTCGTCCGCCGCCGCGAGTATCCCGCGGCGGCGGATTTTTTTCAGCCTTGTGAGCCGGCCGGCCTTTGGCTATAATAGGCGAATCGAAGGAGAGGCCTTGATGTCCGGTTATTACCGCCTGCTGGGCTATCTGAGGCCCCACCTGGCCGCCCTCGTGGGGGGCATCCTGTGCCTCCTGGGGGCCAGCGCGGCCCATCTCTATCTGCCCTTCATCATCCGGGACGTCATAGACAATGTCTTCGTGGCCCGGAACATGGCCCTCCTGAACCTCATCGCCCTGTCCGTCCTGGTGGTTTACGTCCTGCGCGGCTTCTGCGTCTTCGGCCAGCACTACCTCATGGATTACGTGGCCCAGCGGGTGGTCTTCGACCTGCGCGACCAGCTCTTCAAGGCCATGATCCGCCGCCGGGGCCTGGCCTATTTCGAGAAAAAGCGGGTCGGCGGCCTGATGAGCCATTTTTCCAACGACATCGGGGCTCTCCAGAACGCCATCACCGGCCCGGGCCTGGAGTTCGTCCGGGAGGGTTTTATCCTGGTGGGCTCCGTGATCCTCATGATGACTCTCCATTGGCCCCTGGCCTTGATCCTCTTCATCTCCGGCCCCCTCATTTCCGTGGCCGTCAAAAGGCTGGGCCGGCGCATCAAAAAGGCCGGGGGCCGGGTGCTGGGCCAGTTGGCCGAATTCACCTCCGTCCTCCAGGAGACCTTGAACGGCATCCGGGTGGTCAAGTCCTTTGCCCGGGAGGAATACGAGGTGGCCCGCCTGGCTGACCAGATGGAGGCCAACTTCCGGGCCGTTATGAAGGTCACCCGCCTCAACGCGGTCCTGACCCCGGCCGTGGAATTCCTGGCCACGGTGGGCGTGGCCCTCATCGTCTGGTATGGCGGGAGCGAGGTCATCGAGGGGCGCTTGAGCCCGGGGTCGCTGACGGCCTTTCTGGCCTACGCCATCAACCTGTCCAACCCCATCAAGCGCCTGTCCCGGGCCTACGGCTCCATCCAGCAGGCCCAGGCCGCCTGCGAACGGGTCTTCGAGGCCATGGAGTTCGAGCCCGAGGTCAAAGACGCGCCCGAGGCCGGGGAACTGCCCGAGATAGCCGGCGAGGTGCGCTTTGAAAACCTGACCTTCAGCTACGAGCCCGAGGCCGGGCCGGTCCTTAAGGGTTTTTCCTTCACGGTCCGCCCGGGCCAGATGGTGGCCCTGGTGGGGCCCAGCGGGGCCGGCAAGACCACCCTGGTCAACCTGGTCATGCGTTTTTACGATGTGACGGACGGGGCGGTGCTCATTGACGGACGGGACGTCAGGAGCGTCACCCAGGAGAGCCTCAGGCGCCAGGTGGGCGTGGTGCCCCAGGAGACCTTGCTTTTTTCCGGCTCCATTGCCGACAATATCCGCTATGGCCGCCTTACGGCCTCGGCTGTGGAAATAGAGGCCGCGGCCCGCTCGGCCCACGTCCTGGAGTTCGCTGAAAAGATGCCTGAGGGCTTGGGGACCCAGGTGGGGGAAAAAGGCCTGACCCTGTCCGGGGGCCAGCGCCAGCGGGTGGCCATAGCCCGGGCCATTCTGAAAGACCCCCGCATCCTTATCCTGGACGAGGCCACTTCGGCCCTGGACACCGAGAGCGAAAGCCTGGTGCAGGAGGCCCTGGGCCGGCTCCTGGCCGGCCGGACTTCCTTCGTCATCGCCCATCGCCTCTCCACGGTCCGCCGGGCCGATGTCATACTGGTCCTGGACCAGGGCCGCCTGGTGGAATCCGGCCGCCACGGAGAGCTTCTGGCCAGGGACGGCCTCTACGCCCGCCTCCACCAGACCCAGTTCCGGGTCGACGAGTAGGGGCCAAGGCGCCTGTTTCGATTGTCCGGGACTGAACCGTTCTTGCCAGATACCAGACTATTTTAGTATAATGAAAAATTGAAGCTTGGCTAGACCACTTGAGTTTCATTTCAGGAAGAAAATTATGATTTCAGTAACGAAACAGGCTGCCAATCTATTAGCCATGATAGCTGCTGGCGCGTTTTTGGCTGGTATGTTCCATAATCAGCCGATGGGATTTATTGTCGGCACATTATCTTTCAGCTTGCAGTCTTTATCTGACTTGGAAAGTCGGCCAGAAGGAGGAGAGCCAATGACCACCTATATCCTTACCGGCGTTTTTGGTGCTGTTTTAACGGTCTTTGCTCTTTTTCTTCTTCACAAGGATAAAGATCATAGCCCCAAATAAACCACAATATTTTTAAAACCAGGCGATCATACATGAGTTCCCAGAACCCTCCGGCCCTGGAGGAATTGATAGAACAGTTGAGCCGGCTGCCGGGCCTGGGCCGCAAGACGAGCGCCCGCCTGGCCCTGTTTCTCCTGCGCCAGGAGGACGACTTTGTCCAGTCCCTGGCCCGGGCGTTGCTTGACCTCAAGGCCGGCCTGAAATTCTGCTCCCTCTGCCACAACTTCACCGATCAGGACCCCTGCCCCCGCTGCGCCGACCCCCGCCGCGACCGCGCGCTCCTCTGCGTGGTGGAAACCCCGGGCGACCTTATGGCCCTGGAGGCCTCGGGCCTCTTCGGCGGCCTTTACCACGTCCTGGGCGGAGCCCTTTCCCCCCTGGCCGGGGTGGGGCCGGAGGACCTTAAAATAGAGGAACTGCTCGGGAGGGTGGAGGCCGGCGGGGCCGACGAGGCCCATCCCCGGATCCGGGAAGTCCTCCTGGCCACCGGCAGTTCCCCCGAGGGCGAAAGCACGGCCGTCTATCTGGCCGGCCGCCTCAAGGCCCTGGGCGTGGCCGTCACCCGCCTGGCCCGGGGCATCCCCCTGGGGGTGGACCTGGAATATGTCGATTCCGCCACCCTCCGGGAATCCCTGGAAGGCCGCCGCGAATTTTAAGGAAATAAGGAAAGTCAAGAAATGTCCAGTTCCCCCGCCGCCCGCAGCGGTTCCCAGATAATCATAGACGCCCTGGGCCGGGCCGGGGTGGAGGTCATCTTCGGCTATCCCGGCGGCCAGATCATCCCCCTTTACGACGCCCTTTATGACGCCCCCGTAAGGCACATCCTGACCCGCCATGAGCAGGGCGCGGCCCATGCCGCCGACGGTTACGCCCGGGCCACCGGCCGGCCCGGGGTGGTGTTGGCCACCTCCGGGCCCGGGGCCACCAACCTGGTCACCGGCCTGGCCACGGCCCACATGGACAGTGTGCCCCTGGTGGCCATAACCGGCCAGGTGCCCACCACGGCCATCGGCAACGACGCTTTCCAGGAGGCCGACATTTACGGCATCACCATCCCCATAACCAAATACAACTACCTGGTGAAAGAGGTGGAGCGCCTGCCCGAGGTGCTGGCCGAGGCCTTCTACCTGGCCGCCAGCGGCCGTCCGGGGGTCGTTCTGGTGGATGTGCCCCGGGACGTGCAGACAGCGGTCCTGGCCCCGCCAGACCCGGCCGAGGTCCGCCTGGAGGGCTATGACCCGGACCCGGCCCTGGACGAGGGCCAGGTGGCCGCCCTGGCCGAGGCCCTTCGCCACAGCCGGCGGCCGGTGGCCTATATCGGGGGGGGCGTCAGCGCGGCCGGGGCCGAGGCCGAACTGTTCCGTCTGATCACCGCCGCGGATATCCCCGTGGCTTCGACCCTCATGGCCAAGGGGGCCTTCCCGGACGACCACCCCCTGGCCCTGGGTCTGGCCGGGATGCACGGGCCCAAATACACCAACCTGGCCATCCATGAATCCGATCTCATTGTCTGCCTCGGAGCCCGCTTTGATGACCGGGTGGCCGGCAATGTCCGGCGCTTCGCCCCCGGAGCCCGGGTGGCCCATGTGGATATTGACGGGGCGGAGATAGACAAGAGGGTCCTGACCCATCTGCCCCTGGTGGGCCATTTGAAGCGGGTCCTGACCCGGCTCCTGGAAGTGGTGGAACCCGTCCGCCGGCCCGAGTGGCTGGCCCGGGTGGCTGAACTCAAGGCCCGCCACCCCCTGGTCCTGCCGGACGACGAGGACGGGGCCATCCGGCCCCAGTCGGTCATCCGGGCCATTGACCGGGCGGCCGGGGAGGAGGCCGTCATAGTCACCGATGTGGGCCAGCACCAGATGTGGGCCGCCCAGTTGATAGTTTCCCGCCGGCCCCGCCACTTCCTGTCTTCCGGGGGCCTGGG
>Ga0082212_10005955_pt1 | contig 16497 bp, 14 predicted proteins | sample TergutNt197P3_FD_71548 | JGI IMG/M metagenome (GOLD analysis project Ga0082212, IMG submission 71548) | Neocapritermes taracua P3 segment gut microbial communities from Petit-Saut dam, French Guiana - Nt197 P3 | ecosystem: Host-associated > Arthropoda: Insects > Digestive system > Gut ... | reverse complement strand
ACCGTCAAACTTCGGCGCCTTCCAATAAATATCGTAAACCTGCCATTCGCCGTTTTTAGAATAGGCATTAACCAACGGGGCTGACTGTTTATAAATACTCCCTACCATACCATTTACGTATGTCGGATTATTGTCGCCATCAAGTACTTGAACTTCGTACCCACCTGGCATCATAATACCGCTATTGCCACGATGTTGACCCTGATGTTTTTCTAAATAGTCTTTTGCAGGCGGTGATTTGAACTCTATGTGCAGTTGGCAATCTCCAAAATAATCTTTGGTTCTTATTCCGCCTGAACCTTCACCGACATATAGTACGCCATTTTCTATTTTACAGTTCGCCGGCTCTGGATTAGTCCCTGCCTCAACGCGTCTGGACGATTCCCATTTCGACAGATCAGTACCACCGAATAAAACTATAGCATCAGATGGTGGTTTGCTGCCAACGCCTGGTTGTACTTTAGGAGGTTCAGGAGTGTACCATTCCGTACTGCGAGGATCCCAGCTTTGTGTCCGTGGTTGAACTTGTTGAGTTTGCTGCGGCTGTTGTGCAATTCCCATGTACACACAGGAATTTAACGCAAGAATCAAAATTGTTTTTTTCATAAAAATATTAAAATTAATCCTACAAATGTAAAAAAAAATATTAAAATTATAAAAATTATTTAGCTTAAACATATATGAAGTAAATGAAATTTTTTATTATCTTTGACATGCATTTAAATAAGTCCATTATGAGCGTTACAGAAGGGAAGAAAATTACCTGCTTTTTACCTTACAGTAGCATGGAAAGTCTTACACTAACAGTGAAAGAATTAAGGGGATGTAATATAACAGGCAATATTTTCATTGTTCATCCGGATAATTACAAAATGATTTTACCCGATGGTTGCATGGGATTATCTGCCGGATTTTTGCATCAAACGCAAACATGGAAAGCGATAGTTTCTTATGTCGATACTCCTTACACATTACTGTACATTCAAGAGTTGCCGCTGCAATTGGGTGAATATGCCATAGAGCGGATGCTGCAAGTTCTCATTGATACGGATGCCGGTATGTTATATACTGACCGGTATAAAAATAGAGATGGCTCATTACTGCCTTATCCGACTATTGATTATCAAGAAGGGAGTTTGCGGGACGATTTTGATTTTGGCCCACTATTTCTTTTCCGGTCTTCAGTATTGAAAAACGCTATCAAAGAAATGGATGTCGATTATCAAGCGGCAGCTTTATATGATTTGCGCTTGAAGATTTCCAAACGTAATTCATTATTTCATCTACCGGAATTTCTTTATACGGAATCGGAAACGGATTTACCTAAATCGGGAGAAAAAAATTTTGACTATGTTGACCCGAAGAACAGGAATGTACAAATTGAAATGGAACAGGTCTGTACGCGGTACTTAAAAGATACTGGTGCTTGGTTGAAACCGGAATTTACGCCGGTCGATTTAACCGGTGAAATTTTTCCCGTTGAGGCTACAGTCGTGATTCCTGTCTATAACAGGGAAAGAACCATTGAAGCTGCTGTCCGTTCCGTATTGATGCAAGAAACTGATTTCTCGTTTAATCTGACTGTCGTTGATAATCATTCTACGGATAGTACGACTATTATACTCAAGGAAATTGCATCTAAAGACCATCGATTGATTCATCAAATCCCGTCAAGGAACGATTTAAACATTGGTGGATGTTGGAATGAAGCCGCCAAACATCCGTTGTGCGGGAAATTCGCCATTCAGCTCGACAGTGACGATTTATATATTGATAATCATGTTATCCGGACAATTGTTGAAGCCTTTTATGAGCAGAACTGTGCAATGATTATTGGAACGTATAAAATGGTTAATTTCAGGTTGGAAGAAATTCCTCCAGGAATCATCGACCACAAAGAATGGACGCCGGATAACGGAAGAAACAATGCGCTTCGTATCAATGGACTTGGAGCGCCTCGAGCGTTTTTTACCCCTGTATTGCAGAAAATAAAAATCCCGAATACCGGTTATGGTGAAGATTACGCCATCGGTTTGGCTATTTCACGTAATTACCGGATAGGAAGGATATATCAACCTCTCTATTTGTGTCGTCGTTGGGAAGGCAATTCCGATGCTTCATTGGATGTAAATAAAATGAATACGTATAACTATTACAAAGACTGCATCCGGACAATCGAATTGATAGCGAGGAAAAATAAAAATAAACACATCGAATGAAATATACTTCACACAAAGTATCGCCTTGGGCATGGATTCCTTCACTGTACTTGGCAGAAGGATTACCTTATGTCGCCGTAATGACCATATCTGTGACCATGTATAAACGTATGGGAATTACAAATGCTGATATTGCACTATACACCAGTTGGTTGTATTTGCCTTGGGTAATTAAACCGTTTTGGAGTCCATTTGTTGATTTAATAAAAACCAAACGCTGGTGGATTGTCACTATGCAGTTACTTATAGGAGCGGGATTGGCAGGGGTTGCTTTTACTGCTCCCTTGCCGTTGTTTTTTCAGTCAACGCTGGCTTTCTTCTGGTTACTGGCTTTCAGTTCGGCTACGCATGATATTGCTGCAGACGGATTTTATATGCTTGGCTTGGAAGCCAATCAACAAGCATTGTATGTAGGCATACGAAGTACTTTTTACCGTATTGCTACTATTTTGGGGCAAGGACTCTTGATTATTTTAGCAGGTTCAATTGAAAAAGTTTCGGGAAATATTCCATTTGCCTGGTCAATTACATTCTTTGTCTTGGCAGGACTTTTTATCGCCTTTGGTTTCTATCATAGGTTCATTCTGCCCAAGCCGGACACCGACAAACATCAGGTTCTTATAACTGCAAGCCAAGTTTCTAATGAATTTTGGAATACTTTGGTATCTTTTTTCGAAAAACCGCTTATTCTAACAGCATTATTCTTCATGCTGACTTTCCGGTTTGCCGAAGCGCAATTAATTAAATTGATTACTCCGTTTTTATTAGACCCGAAAGAAGCGGGCGGATTGGGACTAAGCACGGAAGAAGTGGGTTTTACATATGGCACAATGGGGATTATTGCACTGACTTTGGGTGGAATTATCGGAGGTATTGCAGCTTCTCGCGGAGGCTTAAAAAAGTGGCTCTGGCCAATGACGTTCAGTTTATTATTACCCTCTATAGTATTTGTATATTTGGCATATTCCCAACCTGACAGCCTTTGGATAATTAATAGCTGCGTATTTTTCGAACAGTTTGGTTATGGATTTGGATTTACAGCTTATGTGCTGTACATGATGTATTTTTCTCAAGGAGAAAATAAAACCGCTCATTACGCTATTTGTACCGGTTTTATGGCGCTTGGGATGATGGTGCCCGGAATGTATGCCGGACGGATTCAGGAACAGTTAGGTTATAATCATTTCTTTATTTGGGTAATGATTTGCAGCATTGTTCCTGTTATAGCTGTTTCGCTGCTGAAAATCGATTCCGAATATGGAAAGAACAAAAATTAACACTTGATAATTAATTAAAAATATGAAATATCAAATTCTTACTCATCACCTGTCACCCGTCACCCGTCACCTGTCACTGATATTCATCAGTCTCGCTTGCTTCTTCTCTGCTAATGCGCAAACTGCTCCCTCACTTGTAGAGAGGGCGGGGGGAGAGGTTGTCATCGTCGGATCTGAACAAACAGAGACTTATTTTCCGATGTTGAGAGGGAAACGTATCGCTCTTTTTTCCAATCACACAGGTATGGTGAAAGACAAACATCTGTTGGATGTCTTAATGGAAAATCAATTCAATGTCGTAGCTGTTTTTTCTCCCGAACACGGTTTCCGTGGCGATGCAGGTGCAGGCGACCGTGTTGAAAGTTCAGTCGATCCGAAGACAGGCGTACCGATTTTGTCGCTCTTCGATGGAAATCTTAGTAAGCCCGGCAATGAATCCATGCAGAAGTTTGATTTGTTGATTGTAGATATACAGGATGTCGGTTTGCGGTATTATACCTACTACGTTACGATGGTAAAACTGATGGACGCTTGTGCCGAGCATCAGAAAAAGATGATTATTCTCGACCGTCCCAATCCCAACGGTCACTATGTGGACGGACCGATACTCGACATGAAACATAAATCGGGAGTTGGATGGCTGCCTATTCCGGTGGTTCACGGGATGACTTTGGGTGAACTTGCCACGATGGTCAACGGTGAAAAATGGCTTCCCGAGAAACGCGAATGCGATTTGACGGTGATTAAATGCAAAAACTACACGCATCAAACTTTGTATCGCCTGCCAATCCCACCCTCGCCGAACCTGCCGAATATGAAAGCCATCTATCTGTACCCCTCCATTTGTTATTTCGAAGCTACGCCTGTGAGTTTGGGACGGGGCACCGACCTCCCGTTCCAGATTTACGGACATCCCGATATGAAAGGATATGATTTCACCTTCACGCCCCGCAGTGTGCCGGCAGCAAAAGAGCCTCCTCAAAAAGACAGGCTTTGCTACGGCGTGAATCTTACTACGCTTTCCGAAGAAGAAATTTGGAAGAAAGGGATTGATTTGAGTTATGTGATTGACGCATACAGGAATTTGAACATGGGTGACCGCTTCTTCCGTCCTTTTATGGAAAACCTCATCGGAGTCGATTATGTTCGTAAAATGATTGTTCAAGGGAAAAGCGCCGCTGAAATCAAAGCAATCTGGCAAGAAGATGTGGCTAAATTCAAACAGCAACGCAAACCCTATCTTCTATACGATGAATAGATTTTTAATTCTTAATTTTTAATTCTTAATTAAATTTCTGTGGCAACAACCATCATTATATGTTTCACGCTTTATACGGTAGCTTTGTTTACTGTTACAAGGCTTTCAACACGGAAGGGCAATGTCTCCAATGAGGCTTTTTTCAGGGCGAACAGAAAATCCCCCTGGCTTGTCGTTGCATACGGAGGAATCGGGGCTACCTTGTCGGGCGTTACTTTTATGTCGGTACCGGGATATGTGCAAGGCAGCGCTTTCACCTATTTGGGCGTCGTCGTTGGCAATATGGTTGGCTACGTTATTATTGCGCTCATCCTTCTGCCGCTGTATTACAAATTGAATCTCACTTCTATTTATGTATATCTGAATAAGAGATTTGGATTTTGGGCGCAACGCACCGGTTCATCGTTTTTTTTCATATCGCGCTTGTTAGGCTCCGCCCTGAGAATGTATTTAGTCGTATTTGTACTTTATGAATTTGTATTCAGTCAGATGGGAATTCCGTTTTGGATTATTGCCGTGGTCTTTATTCTCATCATTTTATTATATACGCTGCAAGGCGGAATACGGGTGGTTGTCTGGACAGACACACTCCAAACTACTTTTATGCTGTTGGCTACCGTATTAACCTTATTTTTTATCCTCAAACAAGTGGATATGTCTTTATTAAGCGTATTGAAATCTTCCGCTTCGGAAGGATATACCAAACTGATAGAGACAGATTGGAATGCCCGCAATTTCTTTTTGAAACAAATATTGAGCGGCGTTTTTCTTACTATTGCCTTGAATGGATTAGACCAGGACATGATTCAAAAAAACCTCAGTTGCCGGACGCTGAAAGATGCTCAAAAAAATGTCTTTGTCCTTAGCGTATCTTTAATTGTGGTTAATTTCTTATTCCTGATGTTGGGAGCATCTTTATTGTATTTTGCAAACACTACGGGATTTGACTTACCGGCGCGTGCCGATGCTATTTTTCCTGCCATTGCATTTAATCTGTCGAGTGTTACCATGATTTTTTTCATCATAGGACTGTTGGCAGCCGGATATTCCAGTGCAGACGGAACGCTTACGGCTCTTACCACAGTAGTCTGTTACGATTTTCTGAACTTTTCAGATTCAAAACAAAGTGAAAAACAAAAGACTCGGACGAGGAAATTAGTACATATTTCATGCGCCTTACTCTATTTCTTTGTGATTATAATATTCAGACCGTTTCATGACCGGTCGCTGATAGAAATGATTTTCGATATAGCAGCGCTATCCTACGGTCCGCTCTTGGGGATGTTTTGTTTCGGTTTATTTACAAAATGGAAAATCAATCCCCTGTATGAAAAATACATTCCGGTAATCGCAGTTTTGGCTCCCACTATCTGTTACTTCCTGCAAATGTATTCCGCCGCCATATTCAAAGGCTACAAATTCGGTTTTGAATTATTAATAATTAATGGTTTATTCACTTTTTTCGGTTTGTGTTTATTGGTTAATAAAAAAGTATTTTTGTAAAAAAATCAATTGTGTTGATCAAGATTCTACGGATATTCTGTGGTTTGGCACATGAGATTGCCTTCATATGTACAATAGCCGTGAATTTAGAATTTTCAAAAGAATCATAGATTTTTACAATAAACTGTTAAAAATATTTTGAGGTTGAAAAACTTTACACTATCTTTGCAGCCCGAAATAATTAGAATTAATAACTTTATAAAAAATAAATATCAAAGAAAATTTATGATTATTGTACCATTGAAAGAAGGCGAGAACATTGAAAGAGCCTTGAAAAAATTCAAAAGAAAATTTGAAAAAACAGGTGTGACGAAAGAACTCCGGAGAAGACAAGCTTTTACAAAACCCTCCATTGAAAAAAGAAAACAAAAAGTTCACGCCGTCTACGTACAAAAACTGCAACAGGCAGAAGAATAGCAACAGAATATCATCGACTGGATAATCAAGGAGTGGATAAATTTTCATTCATTTCCTTTGTTTTTTTTATTACTTCCCATTTTTTCATTATCTTCGTTGCATAATTAAGAAGAAATGCTGATCGAATCGTTTTTACGGTATCTCCAATACGAGAAAAATTATTCATCACACACGGTGGAATCGTATTCAAATGATATATCACGATTTAAAGAATTTGTTTTCGGAGATGAAACATTTGACCCGAAAGCGATAGATTCGGTGTGGGTGCGCCGTTGGATAGTTTCCCTGATGGAAGAGGGGTATTCTCCTCTATCGGTCAATCGAAAATTAAGTTCTTTAAAATCATTCTTCAAATACTTATGTAAATACAATTACATTGAAACAAGTCCGGCAAAGAACTTGCGGGGCCCTAAAGTGAATAAACCGCTTCCTCACTTTGTTAAAGATTTAGAAATGAATAAATTGTTTTCCGAATGGGAGGGCGCTGACCCTTTTGAAGGCGAGCGGGATAAAGCGATTTTAGATGTTTTTTATACCACCGGAATCCGGTGCGCCGAATTGGTCGGATTGAGAAACGAAGATGTTGACTTTAATGCGAAACTGATAAAAGTAAACGGAAAAAGAAACAAGCAACGGTTGATTCCTTTTTCCGATAACTTAAAAGATATCATGCAATCCTATGTATATACAAGGGATGAAACAATAGAATCTCCGGCGGATAATGCCTTTTTTATCCGCAAAAACGGTAAAAAACTGTCCAATTCCATTGTATATACGATTGTTAATAAAAGATTATCGGAGATCCCGAATCTATCGAAAAGAAGTCCTCATGTATTGAGGCACACATTTGCGACAAGTATGTTAAATAACGGTGCGGATTTGAATGCGGTCAAAGAGTTGTTGGGACACGCAAGCCTTTCCTCTACCGAAGTTTATACTCATACCACCTTTGAAGAATTAAAAAAAGTGTATCACCAAGCTCATCCCAGAGCTTAAAAAAAGTAGGTTTTTATGGAAATTACTATTCAAGCAATTCATTTTGAAGCCAGTGAAAAATTAGAGGCTTTTATTCAGAAAAAAGTAAAACGGATATCGAAATTCAGTGACGATCTCCATTCAGCCGATGTAACATTGAAGGTAGTTCGACCCGAAACTAATGAAAACAAAGATGCTTCGATTCGGCTGCTTTTGTCTCGAACCGAATTATTCGCTCAAGAGGTTGCAGATACCTTTGAAGAAGCAATTGATAAATGTGTAAATAAATTAGAGCGTCAGGTCGTGAAACACAAAGAAAAACAACGACCCAAGAGTAGTAGCAACTTTTTAGAAATTTGAAACAAATTTTCTTGTATATTTGTAACCGATTTACACAAAATAACAACAATTTCAAATGCCGGTAATATCAGAACGAGGGAAAGAAATGCCAGCCTCTCCCATTCGAAAATTAGCTCCATTATCCGATTCGGCAAAAGCCCGCGGTTTGAAAGTTTATCATCTGAATATCGGTCAACCCGATATTCCCACCCCCGCAATCGGAATCGAAGCAATTAGGAAATTAGACAGAAAAATATTGGAATATAGTCCGAGTGATGGATTTCTAAGTTACAGAGAGAAATTGGTTCATTATTATTCCAAATACAAAATCAATGTAAATGCAGACGATATTATAATCACTACCGGCGGTTCGGAAGCGGTTCTTTTCGCCTTTTTGGCCTGTTTGAATCTGGGTGATGAAATTATTGTTCCCGAACCGGCGTATGCAAATTACATGGCGTTCGCTATTTCGGCCGGAGCTGTCATACGGACCGTAGTTTCAAGCATTGAAACCGGCTTTGCTTTACCTCCGATTGAGGCATTTGAGAAACTTATCAATAAACGAACCAAGGGAATCCTGATTTGTAATCCTAACAACCCGACCGGTTATCTTTATTCAAGAAAAGAAATGAATAAAATCCGTGACTTGGTGAAAAAATATGATTTGTATCTTTTTTCCGATGAAGTATACCGGGAATTTATTTATACGGGTTCTCCCTACATCAGCGCATTCCATTTGGTCGGAATAGAAGAAAACGTAGTGTTGATTGATTCGGTTTCAAAAAGATACAGCGAATGTGGCATCCGTGAAGGTATGTTGATTACCCGTAACAGGGAATTACGTAAAACGGTGATGAAATTATGTCAGGCGCGTTTGAGTCCGCCTTTACTGGGACAAATCGTAGCGGAAGCTTCATTGGATGTTTCGGAAGAATATATGCAGGAAGTGTATGACGAATATCTCGACCGGCGCAATTTCCTTATCGATTCGCTAAACAAAATTCCGGGTGTTTATTCTCCGATTCCGATGGGAGCTTTTTATACGATAGCCCGTTTGCCGGTGGACGATGCCGACAGGTTTTGTGCATGGTGCCTGTCTGATTTTGAATACGAAGGACAAACGATATTTATGGCGCCTGCTTCCGGTTTTTATACCAAACCGGAACAAGGTAGAAACGAAGTTCGCATTGCGTATGTTCTCAAAAAAGAGGAGTTGAAAAATGCAATGATTGTTCTTGAAAAAGCATTGGAAGAATATGGCCGTTTGTCGATTCCCGAAGATACACACGTAATACAAAAGTTTTGATAAAATAAAAATAGTACATATATTTGCACCAAGAATGCGAAAATAGCTCAGTTGGTAGAGCACGACCTTCCCAAGGTCGGGGTCGCGGGTTCGAGCCCCGTTTTTCGCTCAAAACTTGTGCGATTGCCGTTCCCTTGTAAGATTATTTCCTGTGACTTCCTGTATCTTCATTTTCCTCAAACTATCAAATTGTAAGTTTTGGTTTTAAAAAATACACATATTATGTTGCAAAAATCGTGCCATTCATTAACCCTTTGCTCGGCGTAGGCAGAGCAAAGGGTATATAATTACAACATTTCATTTCAATTTGGCAATAATAACAATTTGGTTATCATCCGGGGCAATCTTTTGGGCTATCTCAGTCATTTGAGGCGTTGGATTTTCTATCTTTTCGTAATAATCCATAAATTCTTCAACCGATATATAAGTTACCAATTCATTGTTGGAAGAAATATAGCGGGGCCAAATGACAGGGCCATTGTCAATGTCGTTTTTAAATCCCAATTTCCCCTTTATTGGCTGTTTCATAAGTTTCAAATTCCCTGTTCTTTTATCAAAGACACCGTACACCTGACTATTAATGGTTTGAGCACCGCTTTTGGAAATATAGTCAATCGGTTCAGGAGCGTGATTTCCAAAGGAAAAACTGAGAAATAGATGATTGAACGACTCGAAAATCAAATTTGGAATGATATAATTCTTCCCGGTCTCAAGGGGGCTATCACGGTCGCCTTCTTTACCTTCTATAAAGGATAGGGTAGGTTTGTATTTCCCCAAATCGAAAATGAAAGCATCTTTCATTTCTGTGTTTTGGTCAATCGTGAAAATGGTATCGTTTATGGCTTTATATATCCTTACTTGGTCTTTGTAACGATACATGATACCAAATTCCAGATAATTTGAACTTGAGGATAATTTGTCTAATTTTACATAATTGGGATATTCATTTATTGTTTTTACACTGGATTGATACGTATCGAACAAAACGGCTTTTGGATAATGTCTGTAAAATGAAGTTACATTCATGACAAATGTATCCTTCCTTATTGGCAATATATCTTGGATAAAATATTCCTGCAGAATTTCATTCGAATGTAAATTGATATTCTCAACCAAGGAACCATTGGTATGATAAATTAACACTTTATATTGACTCATTAGAAAGATAAAATCGCCATGAATAAAAATATTACTTATGTAGAGATAATCCTCCGGTCCTTGTCCGTATCGTCCTATTTTTCGAAGAAATTTTCCGTTATTATCAAATAAAAATAATTTTTTTACGGAAGCTGATGTAATATCTGTTATAAAAAGTTTTTCATCTTCATAGATGATTTGAGTAATTGTTGCAATCAGACTCGATTCATTTGTTTCCAATGGTATATACCTGATTTCTGTTGCGTATTCGCTGAGGTCAAGTATGTTGTAATTTCCAATGGTACTCGCAACCGGAATAACATTGAGAGAGAGAGGGTGGGTATCCTTTTTATTGCCGCATGAAATTGTCAGGCACACGAGGAGAGTCAACATGCCATTCATGATTATGTTTGTATATTTTTTCATGATAAAACAAAAAAACACCCTCCAATAAGATGAAATATTGGAGGGTATGAAACTTAACAAGGATCAATTGCTTTAGTACACTCATCCAAATGGGTACACTGGTCAATGCAGTCCTGCGGATAAGCTCTGTAAAAAGTGGTATCATCACTACAAACACACTTCCAACATCCAGCTTCACCACCGCTTCCCCCCATCACATTCTTCAGTTCTTTTTCACTCAGGACTTCTCTGAGTCCCTTCAAATTGATACGTTTCATAATATCATATTTTTTTGATATTGATTATTTATTATCTGCCCGCTAAGAACCGATGACCGCTACTCATCTGTCTCTTACCCTATTCCGGCATGCGGAAATGCCGGGGGGAATCACAGTAAGCATTTATCTTGGATGAAACAACCGTCGAATTTGTGTTGTTTCAGGTTGGCGACGCTTACGCTAACCGCGTTCGTTTTCCGGTTCGCTGTGATTGCCAAAGCTGGAGCCGCAAGCCCGAATCATACAATGGTATTACCAATTGGCACAATCTCTGTTGCCGGCAAACCGGCGGTTGCATGAGCAATGCAACTCTCATCCCACTCCGGAGGCTATGCGGCAGCCCGCCGGAGCGAGGTCACAGGACTGCCCTGATAAAGTGTAAAAGTCTATGTAATCCGCACTAACACGATTGAAATTGATTCATAAATGATGATTTTTCATATTTATCTTTGCAAAAATAAACAAATTTTTCTGCAATACGCACAGACGAATAAAAAAATTATTACCGAATTGCTTCGCTTCGTTCGTAATGATGAAAAAATGTTCTTTACGGAGAAAAGACAGTCGTTTTTTGCCAACAATTTCTTAACAGTTAACATTTCATTTCAATTTGGCGACAATAATAATTTGGTTATCATCGGGGGTAATCTTTTGGGCTATCTCAGTCATTTGAGGCGTTGGATTTTCTATTTTATCGTAATAATCCATAAATTCTTCAACAGATATATAAGTTACCAATTCATTGTTGGAAGAAATATAGCGGGGCCAAATAACAGGGCCATAAGACCAAAAACCCGATAATCCGTCACCATTTTTTCATCTCCGCTGGGCCATCTTTTTAGATATTCAAAGCGTTCAGGCGCATGGTTTCCGAAAAAGAATTCGATAAACAAAAAATCGTTTGATTCCATTATATTTGATGGCTGGATATAGTTTGTTAAAATAATGAAAATCGGATAAAAATCAGTAACTTTGCCGTATGTAATTCATTAAAGATGCCCTATGCCCCCCAAAAAAGATAATTCCGCTATTCGCCCGCGATACAAGGTGTTGGCTTCCGTCAGTTTTTCTCATTTTCTGAACGATATGATGCAGTCGCTCATCGTAGCGATATACCCTATGCTGAAAGCCGATTTTAATCTGAGTTTTGTTCAGATAGGGTTGATAACGCTTTCGTTTCAAATCACGGCGTCATTTCTTCAACCAATCGTAGGTATTTATACCGATAAATATCCCAAGCCGTTTTCTTTGGTATTCGGCATGGCTTGTACATTGACCGGCGTCCTGATGCTGGCTTTTGCCGGAAGTTACCCTCTTTTGCTGATAGCGGCGATGATGATAGGTATGGGTTCTTCGGTTTTCCATCCAGAAGCGGCGCGTGTGTCCCGTATTGCATCGGGAGGTCGCTTCGGCTTGGCTCAATCGGTTTTTCAGGTAGGCGGAAATACCGGCGCGGCGATGGGACCCTTGTTGGCAGCTTGGATTGTGATTCCGCACGGTCAAAGCAACGTCGGTTGGTTTTCTCCGTTTACTTTTTTGGCAATGATTATTTTGTTGCAGGTAGGGTTTTGGTATCGCAGCCGCATCTCTTCTTTCAAGAAAGAGCAACGTGAAGTTCATCGTGAAAAGCAACTCACCCATGGAAAAATTATTCAGACAGTCCTCGTCTTATTAATATTGATTTTCTCAAAAAATTTCTATGTGAGCAGCATAAACACTTTTTATATGTTCTATCTGTTCCACAAGTTTCATGTAACTACACAGTTTGCGCAATATATGCTCTTTTTGTTTCTGGGTTCGGCAGCGGTTGGAACATTGATAGGAGGTCCTATCGGCGATAGAATCGGACGCAAACGCGTTATCTGGTTTTCTATTCTGGGAGTCGCTCCGTTCACTTTGGCGCTTCCTTACGCAAACCTGTTTTGGACAGGAGTTCTGACTGTCGTTATCGGCCTGATTCTTTCATCGGCTTTTCCTGCCATATTGGTATATGCGCAGGAATTGATTCCCGGAAGGTTCGGGATGATATCGGGACTTTTCTATGGATTTTCTTTTGGCTTGGCCGGTCTTGGCGCTGCTGTTTTGGGAATCCTTGCCGACCGTTGGGGCATCAATACGGTATATGACATCTGTGCATTTCTGCCTCTGTTGGGACTGTTGGCGGTATTTCTTCCCAATATATCGGATAATATCATAAAAAAGAACTGAATAGCTAATTCCCACCTGCCGCTATTTCGTAAATAGCGCGGGCGTCCGCCATATCCAATTTACAAAATGCTCCGAATTGACCGCCTGTATTTATTTTCAATGTATCGATCAACCGGTCGATATCATCGGCGCTAATGCCCAACTGCTCAAAATTAACAGGAAGACCGAGTGAGGAGAAAAAGTCTTTCAGGGCCTTAATTCCTTTCAAAGCAGTCTCCTTTTTATCGCCGGTAAACTCAATACCCCATACCCGAATGGCAAACTGAACGAAACGGTCGATTCCCGAAGTATATACGTATTGCATCCATGCCGGAAACATAACGGACAGACCGGCTCCATGCGCTACTCCGTAGAATGCGCTTAACTCGTGTTCCAATTTATGCGAAGCCCAGTCTTCTTCTCTGCCGACGCCACAAATGCCGTTATGAGCCATCATCCCTGCCCACATAAGGTTGGCGCGCGCTTCATAATTGCGAGGCTCCCGCATAACGACAGGCGCTTCCCTGATGATTGAAAGTAAAACGGCTTCGCACAAGCGGTCGGTCAAATCGACGCCCCGCGTTTGCGTGAAATAGCGTTCCATAACATGCGCCATCATGTCGGCAATTCCATAAGCGGTTTGTTCCGGAGGAAGCGTGAACGTTAGCGTTGGATCCAGAATGGAAAATACCGGACGAATGAGCGGGCTTGCCACGCTTCTTTTTAAACCGCCTTTCTCTTTTGTAATAACCATCTTTTCAGAGCCTTCGCTGCCGGCAGCCGCTATGGTAAGAATCGTCGCAACCGGTAATACCCTGTTAATAGCGACGGTTCCTTCAAAGAAATTCCAAAAATCACCGACATAAGGAACGCCTGCTGCAATGGCTTTTGCCGAATCAATGACACTGCCTCCGCCCACTGCCAAAACAAAGTTGATTTGCTCTTTCCTGCATATCTCAATTCCTTGATAAACCAATGTATCGACAGGATTGGGCTGCACGTCTCCCAATTTTATATATTCGATAAACTCATTCTTCAGGCAATTCTCAACCTCAGTTAGCAATCCGTTTTTAATGGCCGATTGTCCCCCATAGTGAAGTAAAACCCTCGTTCCTCCATATTTTTTAAGCCATTGTCCGACTTTTCCTACCGTGTTTTTACCGAAGATAAATTCTGTCGGGCTTTGAAATCTGAAATTGTTCATTTTTTTTTATTTTTTAACGATCGGCGACTATCTGCAAACACAGTTCATCCAATTGTTCCTGAGCTATAACAGCGGGAGCATCAATCATAACGTCTCTGCCTGAATTGTTTTTCGGGAAAGCGATGCAATCCCGAATCGAATCCAAACCTGCAAAAATAGATACCAAGCGATCCAATCCGAAAGCAATTCCACCATGGGGAGGCGCTCCGTATTTAAAGGCGTTCATCAGAAAACCAAACTGGGTTTGGGCTTGCTTTTCGCTGAAACCGAGCACGGAAAACATTTTCTTTTGTAATTCGCTGTCATGAATACGAATGGAGCCGCCGCCAATCTCTACTCCGTTGATGACCATATCGTATGCGTTAGCGCGAACAAGTCCGGGTTGACTATCCAATAAGGAGACATCTTCCGGTTTTGGACTTGTAAACGGATGGTGTTTAGCAAAGTAACGGTTCAGTTCCTCATCATATTCCAACAGGGGAAAATCGACTACCCACAAGCAGTTAAATTGGTTTTTCTTCCGCAATCCCAAGCGTGATCCCATTTCCAAACGGAGTTCATTCAGTTGCTTCTGCGTCTTTTCAGTTTTTCCGGAAAGGATTAACAATAAATCGCCGGGCTTGGCTTGCGCCTGTTCCGCCCATTTTTTCAAATCATCGACTGAATAAAACTTATCGACTGAAGATTTAAGACTGCCATCGGCTTCATAACGGACATAAATCAAACCGCCGGCGCCTATTTGCGGACGTTTCACAAAATCGGTCAGCTCATCTATTTGCTTCCGGGTATAAGTTGCACAACCCTCCGCACAAATAGCGCCTACATATTCGGCATTGTCGAATACGCCGAAACCTTTGCCTTCCGTCAGCGTTTTGAGTTCCACCAAAGTCATTCCGAAGCGGATATCCGGCTTGTCGGAACCATACAGTTTCATCGCATCCGCATAGGTCATGCGGGGGATAACCGGCAAATCAATTCCTTTCACCGCTTGAAACAAGCGCCGGATCAACCCTTCAAACATACTCAATACGTCATTTTGCTCGACAAACGACATCTCGCAGTCGATTTGCGTAAATTCCGGCTGCCGGTCGGCACGTAAATCTTCGTCACGGAAGCATTTTACAATCTGGAAATAACGGTCGAATCCCGAAACCATCAACAATTGTTTGAATAGTTGCGGTGATTGCGGCAGAGCATAAAACTCGCCCGGATTCATGCGGGAAGGTACAATGAAATCGCGGGCGCCTTCGGGAGTAGAGCCGATCAGTACCGGTGTTTCGACTTCCAAGAAATGTTGTTCGTTCAAATAACTGCGGGTCGCAAACGCCATCCGGTGACGTAGCTCCAAGTTCGAACGAACCGGTGTGCGGCGCAAATCAAGGTAGCGGTATTTCATTCGTAAATCATCACCTCCGTCTGATTCGTCTTCGATGGTAAAAGGAGGAATTTGAGAAGGATTCAAAACCTGTAACTCCGAAACAATGATTTCGATATCACCGGTCGAAATATTCGGATTCTTATTGGAACGTTCGGTAACTATCCCTTTTACTTGAATCACCCATTCTCGTCCCAATTTTTCCGCTTCGTTGCACAACTGGGAGTTAATTTCCTGATTAAATACCAATTGAGTAAGTCCATAGCGGTCGCGTAAATCTATAAAAATCATTCCTCCGAATTTCCGTGCTTTCTGTATCCATCCCGACAAGATTACCGCTTGCCCCATATTTGCGATGCGGAGTTCCCCGCAAGTGTTCGTTCTGTACATATGTTTATTTTATTTCCTTAAATTCGACCACAAAAATACATAAAAGAATTTGAATAATTTTGCATATAAAAAAAAACTACTACCTTTGCGCCCGTAAAAACGAGGTGTAGCGCAGCCCGGTTAGCGCACCTGCTTTGGGAGCAGGGGGTCGCAGGTTCGAATCCTGCTACCTCGACACTAAAAATCAGATGAAACGAAATCTAACCGTATTTGTCAGTAATGAAACT
>Ga0082212_10005954_pt1 | contig 16498 bp, 14 predicted proteins | sample TergutNt197P3_FD_71548 | JGI IMG/M metagenome (GOLD analysis project Ga0082212, IMG submission 71548) | Neocapritermes taracua P3 segment gut microbial communities from Petit-Saut dam, French Guiana - Nt197 P3 | ecosystem: Host-associated > Arthropoda: Insects > Digestive system > Gut ... | reverse complement strand
TCACACTGCCGTCGGTATTGTATTCGGGCGAAAGGAAAAGAGGCGTTCCCAATGATTTCCCAAAATAGGAAGGACCTTGTGCATAATCCACATTGTTATAGTAATTGTCGTTTCCTCCTTTTATATTCTCCGGGATTCCATACTCACCGCCTAATGGGGCAAAGTGCATCGTTCCCGATTGTTGCTTGGTATAAATAAACTCGAAAACCACTCCTGAAACCAGGGATTTTTGAGGTGAACGCCATTCCAAACCATACAGGTTATCCGGGTAATTGACCAGAACCATACCCGTTCCATCTTCAAAGAAATGTTGTAGATAAGCGCTGATACGTTGATTGTTTTGGAATTTATAATCGTATTTGAGAAGGTAAATCCCCCAATGGTGGCCAGACACGAAAGCTTGGTCTGAATCGGAAGAGGTGCTGGAACCCGCCATGGCAAATAGTACGCGGAAGAATGCATCTAAATTTTGCGGTTGATCATGAACAGTATAAATGCCGGGGTTGCCCCAATCTTCATGCACCAGAGTGCCTCCCCATTGCGCCCGGTGGACAAGTCCCCAAGTCAGCTGCTGCCGGCTTTGCGCTTCTATATTGCCATGCCGGAAATAGAGCGTTTTACTGTGTGCTAAAACCTCTTTGGAATAATTATGCGAAGTAGGATAGGCCCGGTCTTCGATCCATTTCCCATCTAAATAGGCGCCTAAGGAAATATCGCCTTTGATATAGAACTTCCCTTTTGTGCGGGGAACTAACACAAAATCGGAAAATCCTCCCCGTAGTTGAGGAATGGGGCGTGCATGGTTGGAATGGATGAAGTCGCCCGAACTCAACAGGGGGTTTAACAGCGATTGATAATCTTCGCGCACCCCAAGGTCTAAACGCAGTATTTTCCAATTCACGCGGCCATATAATTGTTGTATCCACACATTCCCGTAAGAAGAATGATTGCCGCCAACGATATCGATTCCGGCATCGAACGACCAGTTGTGGTTGAGTGTTTGTTCGTGAAACAGTCCGCCCCGTACATAGAAATTATTGGCATCCAAAGCTGTTACACCCCAACGATGATTAACTATCCAAAAAGGAGTATGCGCTCCCGTAGCCGCCGATCCGAAAGTTTCCGCCCGGTAAGTGGTGGAAATTTGTCCATACGAATGAATGAAAAACAAACAAAGCCAGACTAATCCTGTAAAACGTTTCATATTTTTTGTTTTAGAATTTAATAAATCGATAAATACTGTCTCCCTGATTTTCCAAAATCATTTCTTTGGAAGTTAATTTTTGGATGAAGTAAGTTATATCTTCCATTTGCCAGGGCATTAATGGGAAAAGTCCTACATGTGCCGGATCTAAGAAAATATGCAGATGGTCTTTGTCGGGAAAATCCACATATCCATACATAATATACGTTGTCTCAAACTGCAATGGACCTGTATTGAGCTGAGTAAAAGTGAATAATCTTTGCGCTTGGAAACTGTAATAGATCGTATCTACCGTTTGGGTATGACCGGATGAGTCTTCTATGGTTTTTAATTGCCACATTCCATCTACATTGGGCAAATCGCTGTTAATACAGGAAACAAAAAAACCAAGCAAAATTATGCTTAAAAATGCGTGTTTAGTCATAAAATGAATATATTAGTCATTATTTAATACAAAAACAATCCGGCAATCCCCGCCAATACAATCAACAAAATGGGATGTATTTTGGCAAACATCGTCAAGAGAAAAGCGGCTCCGAAAATAATAAAACTCTTATAATCAACAAAGTTTCCTTTGTTCATCAGCAACAGGGCAGCGGCGGCAATTAATCCTACTACTACCGGTCGCAAACCTTTGAAAGCATCATTGACATAAACATTGGAACGAAATTTCCGGTAACTGCCGGCAATCAGTCCTACGATAACAAAAGAAGGAAAGCAAACGGCCAGTGTAGCAATGATGGCGCCCCAAACCGCACCTGTTACCGTATAACCGATGTAAGTGGCGGAATTGATACCGATAGGTCCCGGCGTCATTTGAGAAATAGCTACAATATCGGTAAATTCGGTAGCGGTGAGCCATTGGCGGTTTTCCACCACTTCGTGTTGAATGAGGGACAGCATGGCATACCCTCCTCCAAAACCGAACAAACCGATCTTCAAATAGCTTACAAATAATTGCCAATAAATCATAAAGAATCTTTTATTTTTTCATCGTCGGAAATCAGTAATAAGATATCATCCGGTTCTATTCGAGAAGAACCGGTTGGTACAAAATAGGCATCTTTCCGTTTTACCAATATAACCAATGTATGCGGAGGAATTGTTATATCTTTGATCAAATCTCCCTTTTCCAAGTACTCCGGACACACAATGATCTCTCGCATCACCGAATCGATTTCGTCCGGAAGATCAATTTCAAACTCCACTAAGAGCGGTTTTTCTTCGGGAGTATCGGCCAAATGCAGCCATCGGGCAACTATCGGAATGGTGGTTCCCTGCAACAACAGCGAGACCAATGTGACAAAAAACACAATATTGAAAATAACCGGCGCTTTTTCGATGTTCTCCGCCAGGGTGTAAGTAGCAAAAATAATCGGCACAGCGCCCCGCAAGCCCACCCAGGAAGTATAGGTCTTCGCCCGAAACGATAATTTTCGGAAAGGCAATAAACACAGATAAACCGTAAGAGGACGAGCAATGAATGTTAAAAATACACTGACTAACAGTCCAATACCAATAACGTCTATCGATATTAAATCTTTCGGATTAAGCAACAACCCCAAACAAAGAAACATGATGATTTGAAACAGCCAGGTCAAGCCATCGAAAAACCGTTTGCTGGAATATTTTTGGGCAAACCGGGCATTCCCGATCATCAAACCGCCGATATAAACTGCTAAATAACCGTTACCTCCGAATCTGTGGGTCAAAGCAAAAATAAAAAAGCAGATAGCCACCAGCAATACAGGATATAAAGCTAAATTTGGTAAGTGGATTTTATGGAGTACCTTGGCAAAAAACTTCCCCAACAGCCAACCCATGAACGCTCCGAACAGGAACTGAAAAAAGAAAGAACCGATGATAGACCAAACATTACCGGGTTGTTGTTGAATCAGTTGAATAAATGTAATCATCAACAGATAGGCCATCGGGTCGTTACTGCCGCTTTCAAATTCGAGCAAAGGTTGCAAACGTTCTTTCAGTGCAATCTTCTTGGAACGCAAAATACCGAAAACCGACGCCGAATCGGTCGAAGACATGACCGACGCCAGCAGCAAGGCTTCGAGCAGCGAAAAACTGATTGCTCCCACGATGCTCTTGGTAACCCAAAAAATAAAAAAACCGGTGATGAGCGCCGTCAGCACAACGCCCAAAGTAGCCAGAAGAAATCCGGAAACGGCAATCGACCGGATATCGGAAAATTTGGTATCCATCCCGCCGGAAAACAGGATGATACATAAAGCCATCGGACCGATGAATTGGACGGTACGCTGATAGTGGTCGAAATGCAATAAGCCAAAGCCGCCGTTCCCAAACCCCATGCCGATAATGAGGAAAAACACCAAAATGGGCAAACCGGAACGATAACTCAGTCTTCCGGCAAAAACCCCGGCGAACAATAAGATACTTCCTATCAGAACAATATTATTAATGGATTCCATATTATCTGTCGTTGTTATTTTTTTTCCGATCGTAAAAACCGAATCCGATACCGCCTAATGCCGCCGCCAGAACAATATAAACCGGCGAAACGCCCCAATATCCTATCAAAAAAGCCGCTGCCAGCGGAATAACGGCTGTTTTCAGGTTGATTCCCACCGTTCGGGCTGTGGTAAAGACCGGTACGGCAATCAAGGCTACAACGGCAGGCCGGATGGCTTTAAACATTTTCACAATGTATGGATTCTCCTGAAAACTGCGGAAAAACATCGCAATCAGCAATATCATCAGAAAGGACGGTAATATGGCGCCCAGCGTGGCGATTATACTCCCTGAAAATCCTTTCATCCGGTAACCGGTGAAGATGGCAATATTCACCGCCAATATTCCCGGAACGGATTGCGAAACCGCAATCATATCTATAAAATCCTCTTTCGATATCCATTTTTTTCGCTCCACTACTTCCCGTTGAATCAGGGGCAGCATTGCGTATCCTCCGCCTATGGTAAAGGCTCCTATTTTGGAGAATGTCCAGAATATGTGCCCATACATCCCCATCAGCGTCTTCTGACCGAGCGCACAGCTGCATCCGATTTAGACGCCGGCGGGGCTTTCGGCTCTTTCTGTGTTTTTTCTTTAGCGCTTGCGGATGCCGATGACCTTCCACTTGTGGAGGAGCTTCCGGCGGATGATCTCCCGGCAGATGACCGTCCCGATGTTGTTTGTGTTTTTTCCGCCACCTGCTTAGTTTGTCCTTTTCCGCCGGCGGGACGAATCGAATCGTTGGTATGCACCCAAAGATTTTTTTGGAAAGCTTGCAATTGCGCTTCGATGCTGTCCTGCGCGTGTTTCAGCAGCGCATCGGGATCGGAATCGTCTCCGTCTCCAATTCCGACTTGCTCCCTCAAGGTTTTGCCCATCATATTGACGGTTCTATCAATATCGCCGGAATACATATTCTTACGGAAATAATCGTCGATCGTATAAGTGAGCGCATTGTTGTAATCGGAAGTCATAATCATTTCGCGGGAAAGATAAGGACGAATGTCGTCGTATCTCAGCCAGAACAGGGGTTCTCTGCTATTGCCTCCTATATAATAGTCTTCACGAACCAAAATGGGACAAAGCGCCAGCACACTCGTTTGAAACATTCCCGTAGCCTGATCGAAATAGTATCCTTCTTTAATCATGTATTGAGTCACTTCCATGCCGGGAATATCCCGTTCGTCCACGACAAAACGCTCGCCCTGTTTGGTGTATAACAACTGCAGTTTCTTTAGAAATTCCTCGGCGTCTAATTTGTACCTGTCTTCAAACACTTCGCCGTTTTCCAAATACCGGTATGCTGTCACTTTGTTATCAACCACCAGCTTAAACATCAAAGTAAAAAGATTTTGCCGGCCGCCTTGCGGTTGTACCGGATAATACAAAGCGGCATTATTGCCCTCTTTGGTCAAATCGACAATCCGGTAAATCATTCTTTCCCAAACAATGTGGGAAGGTTTCCTGGATTCCATCTCATTTTTTATCCGCGCCCGTTCCGTTAAATTCACAACAGACGAAGAATCTGCGTCCGAAGGACGCTGGCGCGTCCGTTGTGTCGTCTGAGCCATACTCTCCCGGGCAAAAGCAAAAAGCAGGATAAACAGAGCCAAACAATGTAATCTATAATTGCCTGATGTTGCACTTCGTTTCATAACTTATATTGCATATTTTAATTGATTCTTATTTCCATGGCCTGGTTCAACGTGCGTTCCACACCATCGGGGCCTCGCACAACAATGCCGCTAATGTATAGCGTTTGTCCGCGTTGAGAATCCCGTATCACATCTTTCTGTTGTTGCGTAAAGCTGGCGCCGCTTGCAGGGGTCGCTATCCGGAATCCCAACTTGTCGAATTTCACCAAATCGTATCGCAAAACGGTAAACGGTTGATCTAAAATGCCATCGTCGATAGCGGCGCTCAAAGCATCGCAAGCGACCAATGCGGCTTTCGCAATCGGCCTGCCGCCGCCTTTATAGCGGCTTCTGTTGCCATCCTGATCCGTAATATTCAAATAAGGCGCCGGATCGGGCAATTGCCTTACGCGAAACGAGGTTTCCGCCATCCGCAATGTTTGAGTGCCCATTTTGGCGGTTACGGTAATCACCGCATCCGAACCCAAGCGGGGCGTTGCTACCCAGATACCGTTTCCTTTCTGCGTCAATGTGCCGTTGGAAATAGTCGCCGAAACATTTTGGTTGGCTACTCCCGGCACCGCAATCCGTATATCGTTAGGAATACCGGCATACAACATATTCATTAATACCGGAGCCACTGTTGCACTCGGTTCTATTACATAATATTCCGACGAAAAAGGCCGGGTAATAAACGAACCGTCGCCTTGGGGCATTTCGATATAACCCTTTACCGGAAAAGTTCCCGTTGAACCTGCGCCGGCTACGTAGCGTCCATCGGCCTCGTCCGACAATTGCTTGCCGTTCACAAAAATGCGGGGACGTTGGGTAGAGTCTGTCGCCAACACGCCAATTTGCGCCCGGTAGGAACTGCCGCGCATCACCATTTGTGTTTCCGGGACAACGTAGGCGTCAATAGTATTGACGCGAAAGTCTTTCAAGTCGATATTCTTTACCAAATCGCCCAATACGGCGCCTTCGGCGTCCCGAATGTCCTTTTGCATTTTAGTCAACAGGGTAACCGCCGCCGCTACAGGCATTTGCCAGAACATGGATTCTTCCCAAGTCTGTTTATGGGCTTGTGCCTTTTCGGAAGGTTCCGTACTTAAATTATTCTCAACACTCTTTTGAATGGAAGAATCGTTGACCATCGGCATAATAAATTGCCGGTAGGCATTGATGGAGGATTTCAATAGTTCACCCTCTTTCTTCTTGTCGAACATCACATCGTAAGCCGCATTCAAATCGTCGGGATGCTTGAGATGTTCGGGATCGCCATTCTTGCCGTCCGCTTTTTTCACGATACGTACTTTGATGTCCTGAATATAACTAAATAATGTATCGGATTCTGCTTTCACTTGCGCCCCCTTTTTGTACCATTCCTCCGTTTTCTCAGGATTGGTGTCGTAGGCATCTTGCAATTCATCGAAAATCTGCTCGTTGCGTTGAGTGGCCACCTTGACGGAACGAAGCAAACTTTCTTCCACCAATTCAAAGCCATCCAACACTTCCGTAGAAACGTTCAGGGCAAGCATGCCGATAAAAACCAGATACATCAGGTTGATCATCTTCTGCCTCGGTGAGTTCGGACTGTTTACTGCCATATTCTTTTATTCTGTTTTGTCATTACGGGCTTGCAAATTCATCAGGGCATCGGATTGGGATTGAAACCGGCGGGATTGGGATTATAACCTGCCGGATTGGGATTGAAACCTGCCGGATTGGGATGATAGGGCGCCTGTCCTGATCCATACATATTCATCGTCATCGCATTCAGCAAGCGGTTATACACGCCGTTGAGCGCATGGATCTGTTGCGTCATTTTTTCGGTTTCGCTGCGGAAAATCGAGCTGTCCAACACCGAACCTTCATACATGTCTTTGATGCGCATCAAACCGTGATTGATTCGTCCGAGAGAATCGATTTGTTCGCTAACGCTCTTCATTTGAAGCTCATAAATGGAACTCAATCCCTGAATGTTCCGGTTCAAAACTTCCATTCCTTCCACATAGCTGCGGGAAGACGAACCTAAACCATCGGCATTGTCGGCGACATTCTGATAGGATTCGAGCAATACGTCCGACATTTTCGACAGTTGGTCGGCAGCAGCAGCCATTTTCTTAATGCTTTCCGACAACACGCTGGTTTCTTCTTCCGAAATATTAACAGCGCTGGGAATACCGAACGACTGCACGACCTGACCGGAGGTCATGTTCCCGACGGTTTCCGATGCAGAACGTGCGGGTGTTTCATGGGGTGTTCCGCCATATCGGGAAGCAGTGAGAATGGAAGTATCGGGAACGCCCCTTCCGGCGCCCGGCGCTACACTTCCGCCACCGCCAACAACTATTACGCCACTACCGCCTCCACTGCTGAAAGTATTGGGAACGCCTGTACCCTGCACCGGATTTCCTCCGCCGACTGCACCTCCGCCGTCTCCTACTACTATTACACCGCTACCGCCGCCGCCGTTACCGCCGCCGCCGCCAAATACCGGACGATCGTTGATGTCGCTCGTATCCAAGACGGGGAATACCAAATCCCACGACCAGTCTTTCATTGGCCGGTCGAAGGCGGAAATGGTGAAGACCACCGCTTCGGTAACGAAGCCGACATATAAGAATATATTACCTAATCCGTAGGGCCAGTGCATCAATTTTGCTAATACGCCGATAATGATAACGGCAGCTCCCAAACTGTAAAAAACCTGAAAAAACCGCTTTCCCTGATCGCCGGAAAGGAATTTCTCGACTATATTCTGATATCTGTTCTTAAAGCTCATGGGTGTTTTGAATTATGAATGATAAATGATGAATTGTTATTTTTTTGTAGTTCCGACTTGTGTTCTGACACAACGGAAACCGATATAGGAGCGTTGTTCGTTTTGATATTCGAACGATCGCATATCTGCCCGGATAAATTGGGCTACATCTTTCCACGATCCGCCGCGAACAACTTTCTTTTTTGAGGCGTATGGATCTTCTTTCGCTGCATTGTAATAATATTGCGGATTGATATCATTCATGATTTCCGGTCCCGACTCCAGAAAAGCAGTCGAAGTCCATTCCGCCACATTGCCTGCCATATCATACAAACCAAATTCGTTGGGCGCAAAAGAACCTACCCGTGCAGTAATCATGTGTCCGTCTTGAGTATAGTTGCCTTCGCCCGGTTTGAAGTTTGCCAAAAAGCAATTTTTATCGCCTATCGGTGTATCCTGCCGCCAGGGATAGATATTTTCCGTTTTTCCGCTTCGTGCCGCGTATTCAAATTCCGCTTCCGTCGGCAAACGATACGGTTCCAGCGTCCGGTTAGTCCCCAACGAACGTTTGAGTAAATCGGTTCGCCACGCGCAAAAAGCATTAGCCTGTTCCCACGAAACGCCTACCACCGGATAATCGTTGTAAGACGGATGATTGAAATACAGGCGCATATAAGGCTCGTTATAAGAATTGTTGAAATCGTTGACCCAAACCGATTCGTCCGGATAGATATTAACAATATAGGTATTCAGAAAGTCCCAGTAGCTTTCCAAAGGACGGGTAATCGTTTCATTCACAATGATTCCATCTTCATTAATATAAGCCGTATCTTTGGAAATCATTACAATTTCGTTCGGATCCACTGTAATGTCGGTATTGTAAATCCGGCGCTCGGGATTCAAACGATTTCGCCGCAAAGCCGCTTGAGTAGCATCGAAAAAGGAGTAGCGATAGTTCATTTGATCCGGATCCAAGCTGACTTCGCCCGTAATCGGATGCGTGCGGTTGACACTCTCAATAGCCAATAACTCATCTTCGGTAGCCCGACGTTCCGTTGGAATAGGACGTTTCCAGTCCAAAATCGGCGGATCGTAGGGATTGCCTTCCTTGTCTTCTTCAATCTTGAATAAATCGTTACCGCCGTAAGCCGGATCGTACAAGCGTTCGCGAATAATCGAATCGCGTACCCAATGAATGAATTGGCGGTATTTTGCATTGGTAATTTCGGTGGCGTCCATCCAGAAATTGTCGATGGAAACGCCTTTTTGATTCTGATAAATACCCCAAATCGTATCGTTTTTAGGCGGTCCCATTTCGAAGGAGCCTCGTTTGATCAGCACCATCCCATATGGATTGGGTTCGCTCCATCCGGCAGCGCTGACGCCGGTCAGTTCGCCGCTCTCACCGATTGAGCGTCCGCAAGAAGCTAAAATCAGGATATAAAAGAGAGTCATCCCATACCTGATGCTCCGATTGATTTTTTTCATATTATAATATTCTTACACTTTTATGTTTACCTTTTGAACCTTTTCCCAAATTCATTTCTATCGCATACTTGACAAACAGTTCATGACTGCCGGAAGTTGCCCGTATTAAATCGGAAAACAGCGGTACATCGTAGGCATATCCGACTTCCAGCATTTTGAATTGAGCGCCCAGCATCACAATCATCGATTCGCCTTTGCGCCAGGACAGTCCGCCCCAAAACATGTTGTTATAAACCATTCGCATAGAAACGTCTATTTGAGTTTGCTTCAACATTCCTTTCAGCGTATTGGGTTCTGTGGCTACCACCATCGAATCTTTATCAACATACAAATAACTCACTTCCGTGGTTTTCAGTAAAACCGACGGTCGTAATTCTAATAACGGATTATTCAAACGGATATTGCATCCTGCTGTAAAATAATACGAACGGGGAATATCCCGCACATAATTTTCGTTGAAAGTCAAGGCCGGCGCAAACAAATGGGTCGCCGAAAGTCCCACGTACCAACGTTTCAAACTGTCGGTATAATAGATGCCGAAAGCCGCATCGATAGAATTTCCCGAAACCAGAGAGGTAGGAATAGCCGGATCGATCGGATTATGATCTTCATCGTCTGGAATCTCCACTTTGGTTCCATCGAAGCTGTCGGTAATATAGCCGGCTTGCAAACCGATGCCCAAACTCCCACGGAACAGCTTCATTTTGAATGCATATTGGCCGGAAATCATGGTAGTTTTAAAAAGCCCGATTTGATCGTTATACATCGAAAGCCCTACCCCATTCTCCCGTCCCATGAGCGGCAAGGGCATCTCGGCTACGATGACAGCAGACTTTGGCGCATGCTCCATTCCCAGCCATTGCATCCGGTAGAGGCCGGTCAGTTCCAACTGTCCGGATTGTCCGGCATAGCCCGGATTAAAATAATTCTGCACCGCCCAGTAATTACTTAACTGCGTATCGAATTGCGCCCGAAGGGATTGTCCGGCGGCCAACAGGAGGATAAAACTTATAAAGATTACTTTTCTCATCAATACTATTAACGGAAAGAATGTTAAATAATTGTGATTGGAGGATGGATTATTGGGCAAAACTCCCTATTCGATTCGGACAAATGTCCAACGACTAAGCAATTATTATGTTTTTACGTTCGGTAAAGGTTCTGACTAACTGCCTCTTTTCCAAGAGCCACTGACCAGATTCGAACTGGTGACCTACGCGTTACGAATGCGTTGCTCTACCGACTGAGCTACAGTGGCTTATTTCATCAAATCTTTCAAAAATTCATCCAATTCCCTGTTTATGCCTGACCAAAGATCGTTTTTCATCTTTGCCGTATGATCATCGAGAAAAAATAATTCTTCTTCCACCATAAAATCGCCATCAACTAAACTGATGGTGAATGGCTTGGAGATAAACTCCTTATCAAATGCGCGTTCGTCTTTTAGACCTCTCAGGACATATTTCGCTGTATCTTTGATTTCTTGCCGAACATCCGGTCCCCACACAATAGGAACTTCATTCAGAATGAGCGAAAACAATTCTTTTTCTACATCATCGAAAGACGTAATCGTTTGACTATCTGCATTATAACACAAATAAAGATCATTCAGGAAATTGCCATCGTTTGCAGATTCGTAATTTTTCAGACTTTCTACAACAACAGATCTTAAAACAGGTTCCAAACTCTTGTTGACCATTTTCATGGCGCAAAGGTAATAATAATTCTTGAATGTTAAAAAAAATATCCGGTTTTCTTCGTTTTCAACAATACATGACACCCATTGGCTAAAGTGGTAGCAAAAAGGTAAATTTCGCCTCCTTCCTGTATTTTTAATCGCTTACGCAGTTGTTCGACGGTAAGTGGAAAATTCCGGACAGTGATATTAGCACGACGAATATCGTTCAACAAGACTTTCAATTCTTTTTTATTGAACAGCGAAACGGTTTCGACTTGAAAAATCCGTCCCGGAAAATTCGGCAGGTAACGCGAGGAAGTATAGAGATGACTGTCGGGATGCAGTTTATCCACCGCATAACGCAAGCCGATGCTTTTATAACAGCCGCTTTTCAACAGCGAGGCGTTCGGTTCGTAGAGATATTCTTTCAAGTCGGAGGTACAGGAAACAGTAGCGTTCTTTTCTTCCGACCAAGTAAAGGTATCCGATTGGACGCCTTGTTTATGAATATTGACACAGATGATTGCCGGCTCGCCGGAAAAATCGCCCCGAAGCAGGAAAAGCAATTCCTTACATTCGTTGTCCACGCTGACGATATGAATTTGCTTCACGTTTTTCAATACTTTCAGTGCAGCATGAATGTCTAACAGGGGGGACAGTTTTATCAGTACATTTTCCGCTTTCGCTAACAGCAAATCCTGAACAGCAAGGATGTCAGGTTCGGCATCTTCTATCCGTACCGTTTTCTTGCCGGTAGCGGAACGGCGTGCCGGATCTAAGTACAAACAATCGACCGGCGGCATGGTTTTTAAAAATTCAATTCCATCGGTATTATGCGTTTGAATATGATTAAGACCTAATACGGCAAAATTATTCCGGGCAATGGCTGTTAATTCCGCTTGTCGTTCCACATAATGCGCTTGGGTGAATTGGGGAGCCATAAACGCCGTATCTACCCCAAATCCACCGGTCAAATCGGTCAAGGAATTTCCGGAGACAAGGGAGGCTTTGTAGCGCGCCGTAGTCTCCGACGAACATTGTTCGAGCGATAGACGGATAGGATACACGATTTCTTCCTGTTCGTACCACGAAGGTATTTTATGCGCAATGGTTTGTCGTCCGGCAATTTGAGTCAGTGCGGCTGCAAGATCGATTTCGGAATCCGGCGCCGGCTTGAATTGCAGCGCCAAGTGTTGGACGTCGTCCGACCGGTGTTCCCTAATAAATTGTCGAGTAGCTTCATTCAGCATGGTTATTCCAATACGATGCGGTCGGCACAAACCGGATTTTTGAGAAAAAGGCTTGCCATACCTGCAAACCGGTCGCCTGCTTCGGTCGTATAAAAGCGGACGGTATGGTTTTTTGAACAAAGCGTTTCGATTTCCGGATGCCGGTGCAGATAACCGGCCAAACTTTCGGCGACATATTTGCCTTGCGACAGCAAAGAAACCGATTGGGGCGTATAGTATCGAATTTTTTCTTCGAGTAGAGGATAATGGGTACATCCCAAAATCAGGGTATCGATCTGCGGGTCTTTTTGCAAAATAGCATCGATGTGTTTTTGAACAAAAAAGTCCGCTCCGGGAGAATCGTATTCGCCGTTTTCGACGAGAGGCACCCACAGGGGACAGGCTTCTCCGGTAACCACAATGTCGGGGAATAATTTTTGGATTTCCAAAGTGTAGGAGTTGGAAAAAACGGTTCCGGGCGTTCCCAACACGCCGACATGCCGGGTAGCGGTCAATGCACCTATCGCTTCAACCGTGGGACGAATCACGCCCAACACGCGCCGATGAGGATCAATCCGGGGCAAATCTTTTTGTTGGATCGTGCGCAAGGCTTTGGCCGATGCCGTATTGCAAGCTAAAATCACCAAGCGGCAACCTTCTTCAAAAAGCCGGTTAACCGCTTGGCGTGTAAATTCATAAACGATTTCAAAGGAACGGGTTCCGTAGGGAGCACGCGCATTATCGCCCAAATACAGATAGTCGTATTGGGGTAATCGCTGACGGATTTTTTCTAAAATCGTAAGTCCTCCGTAGCCGGAATCGAATATCCCAATCGGTGAATTTATAATCTCAAATGTTTCTGTATTAATGGCGTAGCATCTACTGCATTGGGCGACCAATACAATAAAACTTCTATATGCAGAATATACAGGAAGTTATTTGCTGCTCCTACCGCCTGTATCGCATCGCGTACTTTCTTCTGAATAGGTTCCATCAACGCTTGTTGGGTTTGCATCAACCGTTGTTGCGAATCTTCTCCGAAAAGAGCGGCACGTTCTTCTATGCCTTGAATTTCCTGCATTCTTCTGATTTTGATACTTTCACTAAGGCTCTCGCTTTCGTTCATGAAAGCTTGATACTTGGTATTGTATTCTTCTTTCAGCATTTCTATTTCCCTTTCATACTCTGCCTGTAGTTTTTGCAGAGAATCGGTCATTGCTTTCCATTCGGGCATAAGCACCATGACTTCTCCCGGATTAAAATAGGCAATTTTTTCTTGGGCGAGTGCTCCTAACGGTAACGCTATAAGAGCCAATAAAACAATTTTCTTTAACATATTTTTTTCGTTTTAAAATTTAGTGCGCAAAGATACGCAATTATTTTGAATATTGGAGTTTCGTCAGCACTTCATTGCTGATGTCAATTTGCGGGGAAGCGAAAATGATGCTCATGGCCGATGCGCGATCGATGATGGCGGCATAGCCCTTGGCCGTTGCAATTTCTTTCACCGCATTATAAATCTCATCCTGAATAGGTTTAATCAGGCTTTCCCGTTTTTTGAACAATTCGCCGTCGGTACCGAAATATTTTCGTTTCAATTCCTGGGCTTCCTGTTCTTTCGCTACAATTTCCGTTTCGCGTTTGGTTTTCATTTCGGGGGAAAGAAAAACCAAATCGGCCTGATAGGTTTTATACAGGGTCTGTGCTTCCAATTGAACCTTTTCTATTTCGGCTTGCCACTTTTTGGAAATAGTGTTCAATTGTTCGTTTGCCATTTCGTAAGCCGGAATATTTTTCAAAATATATTCCATGTCGATCAATGCAAACTTCTGAGCTTGCATTTGAATAGCGCCGTAAGCGCTGATTGCCATTACAAGGCTTAAAACTATTATCTTTTTCATATTTGTAGAAATTATGAATTAAAATTCTTGTCCGAGAATAAAATGGAATTGTGAACCGGAAATGGAGGAAGACCCCGGCGTTTTATCAAAACCGTAAGCCCAATCGATACCCATCAACCCGATCATCGGCAGGAAAATACGGACGCCCACTCCGGCCGACCGTTTCAAGTCGAAAGGATTAAACCCTTTAAGGCTACTCCAGGCATTTCCTGCTTCCACAAATAACAATCCGTAGATGGTGGAAGTCTGTTCCAGCATAAACGGATAGCGAAGTTCCATCGCCAAGCGCGTATAGGCATAGCCATACCGTCCTATCGAACCGTTGGTGTAGCCGCGTAAACCGACTATTTCACTGGCCATTGCAGTGGTGTAACCGGTCATTCCATCGCCTCCCATGTAAAAGGTTTCGAACGGATTGAATTTATGCGGATTGTATGTACCTAAGAAACCGTATTCAATGCGATTCATCAACACAGGGGTGCGTTTTATCATTTCGGGATTTGCCAAAGGAATAAACACTCTTCCCTTGAATTTCCATTTATGATATTCGGTCCATTTATACATTTTCGGGTCAGTGCTACTTAACGTAGTATAATCGACCTTATCCCACAACGAATAAGGGGGAGTTGCGTTTACCGACAAAGAGAAAGCAGAACCCCGCCGCGTATATAAAGGATTGTCGGTGGAATTACGTCCTAAAGTCAATCCCAAAGTGAAACTGTTGGCCGTACCGTCCGTGACGGGGAAATAACCGGCATACCAGTCTTTCATCCAATAGCGTTGGAAAGAAAGTTCGCTCATAAAGGTAAAATAATTATCCGGCCAGTTCAAACGCTTGCCGTAACCGGCTGCTATTCCCAATATTTTCATGTATTTGTTATCGTTATAGGCCGGTTGGTAGCCATAACTGCCGTATCCGCCATATCCGCCGCCGTACCCGCCATATCCATACCCGCCGTATCCTCCGTATCCGCCATATCCTCCGTAGTAAGGATCATAGTAGTTGTTGTACATATTTTGGTACATGCGTTCGTCGTAACCGGTTTGCATCATATAATAAGCGCTTACGGAAAAGCTATTCGGACGTTTTCCGCCGAACCAGGGATCGACGAACGAGATGCTGTACGATTGGTAATAACGCCCGTTGGTTTGTCCGCTCAAAGTCAATGACTGCCCCTCGCCTTGAGGGAGAAAACCTTTATAGGTGCTGGGATGCAGCAAGTTACTCAGAGAAAAGTTGCTGAATTTCAGACTCAGCCGGCCGATAACCCCGGTTTGTCCCCAGCCGGCCGAAAATTCCACCTGGTCGTTTGCTTTGGAAGTTAAGTTAAAATTAATATCCACGGTACCGGTTTCCGGATCGGGAATCGGTTGGATATCCATACTTTCCGGATCGAAATGTCCCATTTGGGCGATTTCACGCGCCGAACGCATCAGGGTTTCTTTGCTGAACAATTGTCCGGGTTTAGTAACCAACTCCCTGCGGATAATATCTTCGTACAGGCGGTCGTTCCCGCGAATAGTAACCCGATTAAGCGTTGCCTGAATCCCTTCCTGTATCCGGATTTCAAGATCGACCGAATCGTTTTCGATGTAGATTTCCACCGGATCCATGTTTGCAAAAATATACCCGTTATTGTAATATACATTGGAAACCGCATCTTCTTTGGTGTGCAACCGTTCGTTCAATTTTTTCAGATTATATACGTCTCCGGTTTTCATGTCTAATAAGTCCGACAGTCCATACCGGCCTTCCGATGGATATACCGTATTTCCCACCCAACTGATATTTCGGATATAATATTTATTGCCTTCTTCCAGGGAGATGTAAATATCCACCCGGGTGTCGCTCAACGGAACAATGCTATCGACGATGATGTAGGCGTCGCGATACCCTTTTTCGGTGTATTTGGCAATTAAATTTTCCAAATCGTTCTCGTATTCTTCCTGAACGAACTTTTTAGTGCTGAACATTTTACGAAACGCCAATCGGGGGGTGTGCACCAATCTCCGAAAAGCTTTCCCGCTTTCGTTGGTTTTTTTCATAGCCGCCTTCAAATCGTAGTCCGACAGTTTGTCGTTTCCGGCAATATAGATATGGGATATTTTGGTTTTTTGA
>Ga0082212_10005953_pt1 | contig 16498 bp, 13 predicted proteins | sample TergutNt197P3_FD_71548 | JGI IMG/M metagenome (GOLD analysis project Ga0082212, IMG submission 71548) | Neocapritermes taracua P3 segment gut microbial communities from Petit-Saut dam, French Guiana - Nt197 P3 | ecosystem: Host-associated > Arthropoda: Insects > Digestive system > Gut ... | reverse complement strand
AAAGAAAATTTCGGCAACATCTGCCGGAACTCCTGCGAAATTGTTTCGTTAATGACGGATGCCGGATACCTGTCGCTGATATCTGTCGGAGGCATGGCAGGTGTCATTTGCATGTTCAGGTTCATCTTGGCTTCGGAATTATATTGCAAGTCCTGTTTTTCGTAATCTAACCGGATGCCTAAAGTAGCCGATAGTCCATTGACAAAGAGGTGGTTACGGGTTGACTGGTGATAAATAGCCATGCCAATTGATGGAGTTTTGAAAGCGCCTGGTATATAGATAGTTTCGTTGGCTATGGTCAGCGTCGGCATGCGTGGATACATGGCTTTCAAATTATCAAACACCGGTTGCAGGATGGTTTCAATGCCTTCTTTCTGAAATTCTACGGGTCCGTTAGTCGTCAGTTTGTCGTAAAAACCATAAGCGCCAAACGACCATTGATAAGGATGGTCAGTATTACTTTTTACGGTTATCTCTTCGGTAAATGCGTGCTGATTTTGGATTTGATTGAGAACAAATATCGATTTGTCCGAAAAATCCTGGTCCATTTTCATGTCGTCGTCCAGCAATTGATATCCGGTTATGGAAGTCAGTACGATACGATCATTCCGGTATGTCAGCGACAGGTTATTATTTAACAGTGAACGTTTATAGGACGATTCGTCGTTGATGTTCACCGGCGTTATCTTTTTCGTTGCGCCATCATATAGTCCGTAGGCGAACCCACCCTGATCGGTGAATTCGCAGGATACGGCGTAAGTAGCAGTAAGATTGGGTGACATTTTCCACTGGATTTTCAGGTTACCTCCTACCGATTCATCAGCATCAATTTTTTTATTGTTATAGGCGTTGGTAAAAAAACCATCGCAACGGTTATAGTAAACGCCTGCCGAAAGGCCTAATTGATCGTTCAGTTTGGTATATGCGGATACTTTTGTGTTGAGTTGTCCGTAATTTCCATATGACAGGGATGCTTTCAAACCTTGATAATTGAACGGCGACAACGTGTGAACATGGATGATACCGCCCATGGCATTACGCCCATAGAGTGTTCCCTGCGGTCCTCGATATACTTCAATCCGTTGGATATCGGTTAATTCAAAATCGAATGAACTTTTATCAAGATAGGGTACGTTATCGACATAAAGACCGATGGACTGTCCGCTGCTTCGCGTTCCAACACCCCTGATATAAATGGCGGACGTCAGTTTTGCGCCGTAGTCGGGCATATATAAGTTGGGAACGAGCGAGCTCACATCCTTAATGGAAGTTACCTGTCTGTCCGCTATTTGTAACGGTGACAGGATCGTAATCGAACCGGGTAAAGTCTGTAAGGTATTTGTCTCCTTCGACGACAAGGCGACAACTATTTCATCCATATTATATGTTTTTATCGTGTCATCACCATAACATATTGCTGAAACAGTATGGATGGTTGAGAAAAAACCGATAAGTGTCAAAAAAATATATATTATTTTCATATATATTTAACAATGAATGATTTAAGCGTTGCCATATCATTTGCTACGCGAAATTCGTGAAACTCATTTTGTACATTGGATGGCGGACGGTATAAAATGCCGACATCGGCAGTTTTCAGCATGGCAATATCATTGTATGAATCCCCAAAAGCAAGCGTTTGAAAATTCATGCTTCGGAACGCTTCAATTGTTTTACGTTTTGCATCCGGCTGACGTAATTTATAATTAATAATGTGTCCGGTTCCGTTCACTTCCAGCGAATGACAAAGAAGCATCGGATTCTCAAGCTGATCCATTAACGGCTGGGCAAACTCGATAAAAGTGTCTGAGACAATGACAAATCGTGTCGTCCGACGAAGCCACCGAACAAAATCCAATGCGCCGTCAAGTGGTTGCAGGGTAGCAATGACCTGCTGAATATCTTTAAGTTTGAGATTGTATTCGTTGATGACTTGCAGACGATATTTCATCAATTCATCATAATCCTTTATATCACGCGTCGTAAGTTTCAGTTTGTCGATACCTGTTTTTTGAGCTACATTAATCCATATTTCAGGTACAAAAACTCCCTCCAAGTCAGCGCAAATTACCCACATTTTTTTCAATTGATTATTTTTGCCGACAAAGGTACTGCAAGTTGAGAGAAATACAAAATAAACTTGTTTATTTTTATTTCCGAACGCAGCGTACCTTCATGTTTCGTAAAGGTACTGCAAATTGAGAGAAATACAAAATAAACTTGTTTATTTTTATTTCCTTATTAACGCTAATTATTTATCTTTGTGCCGGAAATGTAATTCATTTAAAACTCAAGATAATAATAAACATGTCAACAATCGGTAAAAAATCGCCGGTTTTTCCTTTCTTTTTCCTGTTTCTTTGCGGTTTGTCCTTAACAATTTCGGTTTTTGCCCAACAAACCGATAATTTATATGTTTCCTCTTTCCACCAGGTTCCTGAAATGACGCCGCAATTTCCGCTGAAGACAGCCGCCATGATCTATTCAGACAGTCTTGTTGCGCTGGCGCTGGAAAATATCCGGCGGTTTCCAACGGCATGTTCAATCAAGGACGACATCCTGAAAGCGGCAAACCGGATGTTGACATTTACCGACGACGAACTGGAAGTGTTGATGGCGGATGCGCGGGTCCCGCGCGGATTTGACCTATGCGCTAAAGGTTGTCCGGTTCATGGCGATTCGGTGTTTAAGGTAGGCGGCTTTTATCCTCGGATCATTGACATGCAACATCCTTTTCAGGTACGATGTCCGATTGACGGTCAGGTCTTTCCGTCGAATGATTATGCGGGTTACTACCAAAGCGGGTTCAAGGATAAAATAGACCGGAACGTGGAATATACAGATGATGGCTGGGGCTGGATAGCGCCGGATGGTGAACGTTATTGGTTTGTGGCCTACGCCAATCACTGGTTATGGTACGATTATCTGCTACCCGGCATGTTGAATCTGGCACGCGCTTATCTGCTAACGGACGACAACCGGTACGCCGCCAAGGTCGCTTTTATGCTATACCGTCTGGCGTCGGTTTATCCTTCGATGAATCACGAAGACCAGTCGCGCTACGGTCTGATGTCGAAAAGTCATGGCGGGTGTTATCCGGGAAAACTCGTGAATCATATTTGGGAAACAAACGTGATTGACTGGGCTGCCGAAGCATACGATATCGTATGGAAAACCGTCGATGCGGACACCTCCCTGCAAAAACGCGCCGGAAAGACCGGTGAAGAATTACGGGCGTTTATCGAAGCCAATCTGCTGGAAGACGGACTGGACGCCCTCGATACGGAAAAGATCAAAGGGAATTACGGTACGCATCAACGTGCCATGATTACCGTACAGTTGGTGCGTCAATACGCCGGAATAGAAGAGGCTCTCCATAAAATACTTTACGAACCTTCGTCCGTTAATCTGCAAAACGGCGTAAAATATACGCTTTACAATAATATATTCAGAGACGGACAACCCTGGGAATCGCCGGGATACAATGCCGGTTGGCTTCACAGTTTTATGCAGATCGAAGAAAAATTGCCGGCAGACTATAAAGAACTGTATGCCTCGTTTCGATTCAGAAAAATTTTTTAACGTACCGCTTGAAATGGTCGCCACCGGGAAATTTCAGTCGCTTTTTCGTCGGCCACTTCCTGATTTTCCCGCCCTGCAAGACAATCGGGCGGTTGACGCGCAGCCTTCGCGGCTTTTTGCCGGATATGGATTCGGTATTCTGAACAACAAAGCCGACGAAACGGCGATAGCTTTTACTTATGGCAAGCATTATGCACACTACCATTGGGATTATCTGAATATTGAAGTGTTTGCCGGCGGTCAGAAAATGATGCCCGACCTGGGTTATCCCGATGCAATGAACGCTTTCGTACCGGAACGATTTATCTGGTCACAGCATACTGTTTCACACAACACGGTGATGGTTGATAAAAAACGCAAGGATAATAATTCAACCGGCGTCCTGCACGATTTTGCCGACGGCTACGACAAACCACGCGCCAAAAATCACATCGTTAAATATTTGATCTGTACGCGCAAAACCGATAGCGATTCGTCGTTGAAAAGTACGTTTACAAGCGTTTGGGAAACTTACAAGGGAGAACAGAAAATCCTGACGGATACGCGATTAACAAATCCGGACAAGGGTGCCGGACATGTTGTCGTAGTGCAACTATATACGCCCGCATACCCGTAGTGTCACAAACGGCGACGGGATCATCTGGACGGGATGGATGGCAAAATACGGCGTCTATGGCGCTGCAATCACCCGATGGGACGTCAATAGCGGCGAGATCGCCCTGTTTCCCGACCTTATCGGCGAAAACGCCATCGATGCGATGACGATCTACCATGAATCCATCATCTTTACCACGTCGAAACACGACAACGGCCTGCCTTCGGTCAACGACGCCCCGAAATACATTTGTAAAATGACCTCCGACGGGAAAATCGTGCAACAAAAAGAAATCGATAAAAGCCCCGGTTCGCTTTGTGTAAACGGCGAACGGGGCATCATTTCCATGGGAGGCGAGTTATGTGTATTAAACCCCGAAACGCATTGCACAAATTCCGCGACGTATACGTACATCCCGGCGTCGTAAACAGGGAAGATATCAATGGCGCGCAGCAGGTACGCGATATACATGCAAGCGTTAAACCGTTGCCCGGCGAATATATGCTAACTGAATCCGACAAACTGCAGGCGGTATGCTCGTTACATGAGATCAACCATTTGATCTATGCAGGATTCGCGTTAAACTGCTGTCTGCTCATATCGCCGGCCGGTATGATTGACATAAGCAGGCGCGGATTCATCTGCTCCACCGTGAAGGAAGTAACGACAGCGGTCGAGAACGACTTTTCGGCAAGTGAAGAGATGGCCAAACAATTGGCGCTCTGGTACACCGCCCTGTTTTTCGGATTTGTGTACGAGCAAGCCGATTTGGAAAAAGCGCTTGGAAAATAATGCGATCAATAGGAAGCACGTATGATTTTTTTTGAAAAAGGGCAACCTTTTTTGCTCCAGGTAATGAAAATTCAGGTAAATAGTCTTATTTTTGCAAAAAAATATCAACGATGAAAAAGTTTGGATTATTGTTAAATATATTGTCAGGAACAGGAATCGCCCTGATTTTAACCCTGAAGAAACGCTTGGCGTCAGGGATCAATGAATACAATCATTCATGTTGAAAAAACAAATACATATCTTAAAATTATGAATACTGTCTTAAAAAAAAGATTGATAATCGCTTTTGTCGCAGTCATTTTTTGCGGGCTGACAGATGCGCAAACAGATGAAAAGCAAAAAACCTTTGAATGGGTATTCGGCGAGTATGCCAAGTTTGATCCGGCGATGGTGGAAAAAGTCCTGAACGACGTGCACGGCAAACGTCATTACGTCGACAAGGATGGAGACGGCAAACCCGAAGAAGTATGGTATATCGATATCTCTCCCCGACACAATGCCGATAAACGACCGTTGCTGGTTCGTGTCGTCGACCGGAACGGCAACCTGCGCATGGGCGAGGAACCCGATTATGCCGGTTATCTGTATCTTGCCGACTGGAACGCCGATGGAACGGTGGATACCGCAATTGAATACGAAGATACGGACGGTGACGGTGACATTGATCAAATGGCGATTTTCTGGTATAATAACGACCGCTTGTGTACTTGGTGGGGCAGAGACGATGGCGACGACCGGCTCAGGGAAAAACTGCTTGCGCTGACCAACGACAATAAATGGGAAAAAGTGGCGGAAATACCGCTTAAATTTAATGGATTTCATACGCAAGGCATGGTGAAAGCGGGTGATTATTTCTACCTGTCGTCGGTCGAAGTCATCCGTGGAACAAAACGATTCGAAAAGCCTCAAGGCAAGTTGGATAGGGATGAAGGCGAAGGGAAAGGTCATCTTTTCAAGTTCGACCGGGAAGGCAACCTCCTCCATGACCTGACGCTTGGCGAAGGGGCGGCCTATCATCCCGGCGGAATCGACTATGACGGAACGTATATTTGGGTTCCGGTGGCCGAATACCGTCCATACAGTTTGTCTATTATTTATAAGGTTGATCCCGTAACGATGAAAGCGGAGGAAGTGTTTCGTTACAACGACCATATCGGCGCTATCGTCCACAACACGGACGACCATACGCTTGTAGGCGCTACTTGGGATGCCCGCGAACTGCACCATTGGACCTGCGACGATCAGGGGAAAATCACCAATGCACACATATCGCCTGAAACGTTAGGAGTCAATCGCAAATCGTATTACGTCGCTTTTCAGGATTGCAAGTATATTGGCGGACATATGATGTTTTGCTCCGGAGTGCGAAGCTTTCGAAACGAAACAGGCTCCTTGCGACTGGGAGGCTGGGAAATTCTTGATTTGCGCGACAATCGTCCAGTCCTGCAAATTCCGGTGACGTTATTATCGCCTTCAGGCGCAGTCATCACTGGCAATCCCTGCACGGTAGAACCGACAGGCAATGGCGTCCGTGCATACTTTGTACCCGACGATAACGAAAAATCAACCTTACTGGTATATGAAATAGCTGAAACCATCCATGATGGCGATATTATCATTGACAATGGGAAAAGAAGAGACAATACTAACAAAAAATAAATAAGACAGAAATGAAAAATTTGAAATTCTTTTCAAGTAAACTGATTGCGACAGTAATGGCAGTCTATTCATGCTCAATCGCCTTTGCCCAAAACGAATATGGATTCGTTGGCGACGGCAAAACATTGAATACCCTATCTTTTCAACGGGCTATTGACGACTGTTCAGCAAAAGGTGGCGGAATCGTTTCCGTGCCGGCGGGAAAGTATGTGACAGGTTCACTAACCTTGAAAAAGGGCGTCACCCTGCACCTTGAAAAAGGCGCCATTATCATGGGGAGCAAAAATTTTGCCGATTATCCCGAACCGCAAGGACGCAAAGCATTGATTTTCGCGGAATTTGTCGATGATATTGGTATCACGGGTGAAGGAACTGTTGACGGGAACGGAACAGCCTGGGTTTTTGAAAGAGACCCTCGCGACGGTGGACGTCCGATGTTAATCTGCTTTTACAATTGTAAAAACGTGACCGTACACGGTATAAGGATGAAGAATGCGGGGCACTGGACGTTTCGCTTTGGCCGTTGCGACGGTGTAGATGTTCGGAACGTCCATTGCGAAGCGCATGCCAATTGGAACAACGACGGATTCGACATAGAAAGCCGGAATGTATATATCGCCGATTGCGTCTTGGATACGGGTGACGATGCTATCTGTTTTAAAAGCCCCGGTACCGATTTTGTCGTGGAGAACTGCATCGTGGAGAACTGCGAAATAGCGTCGACCTGCAATTTCATTAAGTTCGGTACTGCGAGTCGCGGCGGTTTTCGCAATATCAAAGTGAGGGATTGCGTGCTGCATAAATGCAGCCGTTCGGTTTGCTACTCATGGGATCAAAAACTTCCCGGCGTTACGAATCCGATAACCGGTATCAGCGGGATTGCGCTGGAGGTAGTCGATGGCGGTTTCATGGAGGATGTTCATATCTCGGATATCGTGATGGCCGACGTACAAACGCCGATTTTTATCCGTCTTGGCCGACGCAACGTCTCCGACAATTCATGGTTAAAAAATATAACCATCGAAAATATTTCTGCAGCATCCGAAAGCCTGATAGCAAGTTCGATCACCGGCGTTCCCGGCCTCCGTGTAGAAAATGTAAAAATTCACAACGTCTTCCTCCAGGTGAAAGGCGGCGGAAAAGAGTTCGATACGAACATGGATGTTCCGGAAGTAGAGAAAAGCTATCCCGAAAACAGGATGTTCGGCGTCATACTACCGGCTTATGGCTTTTATCTGCGTCATGCCGATAACATCGAATTGAGTAATATCAAGATACAGACAAGGGTTACAACCGACGACCGGCATGTTTATGTGGCCGACGATGTAACCAATCTTGAAATAAAAAATAACATTATTCAACCGCCTGCAAGCGGTAAATCGGTTTTTTATTTACGCTCGTGCAAGAACGTCCGGTTGATTAATAATAAGTTATGCCTGGAACCGATGGACACGGATTGCGACGCTCATTTTCTTGAACGCGAGGACACTCCGGAATCAGAAGTCATCATAAAAAAATATTTTACCAACATCAGATGGCGCGGTTAATCCTACATATCAATTATAAATTGTTCAGGTAGTTATGAATTATTTCAAGTCATTTGTCATGCTGTTTTGCGGTTTAATTTATATGTCGGATATTTATGCGCAGGAACATGCAACCCACGCACATGAGCATGCCAGTAACGAAATCGGAATCAGCGGTGGAGCGCTATATGCCTTCGGACATACCGAGTGGGGCGGAGGCGCTCATATTCATTATTTCAGGACATTGGGCGTGCATAGCAAGTGGTCGCTGGGAGGCAGTTTGGAGCAGGCATGGGTCGACGGTAATCATTTTAATTTTGGAATAGGCGTTAAATATCAGATATTTAACCGATTGAGTATATCTGCGTTTCCGGGTGTAACTTTTTTTTCGCACAAGGAAGCAGACGGGCATGACACAGACGAACTGCAAAATAAGCGCTTTAATCTTCATTTTGAATTGGTGTACGACTTGTTCCACTGGGAAAACTTCCATGCTGGACCGGTTTTAGATTATTCATTACAAAAAAACGATTCACACGCCATGATTGGTATGCATGTGGCGTTTTGTTTTTAGTATCATTGCGTCAAAAGGAACAAAAGATGAATTTCAGAAAAATAGTTTTATTTTTGACAGTACTGACAATGCTTTCCACGCAACCTGTTTTTGCAGTACGCCCTTTTATCACCGACGACGCCGCGCTTACAGGATTCAAACGGTCGGAATTGGCTAGTTGGATATTTACAGGTCAATCGGGAACGGAAATATGGCACTCGGCCAATTTCGGGTTGACCGATTGGGCTGAACTGACCATTGCCGGCATTTGGGGAAGCGGCAAACATGAATCGAATGGTGAAAAATTCAAGAAACTTTCCTATATGTTGCCGTTGATTCAGGCAAAATTTTTATTTCGCAACTATGAACCCAACGGTTTACCCGGCATAGGCATGGCGGTTGGTGCTGATATGCCCTGGGGTAAGGGCGTTTTTGTGTCGGATGGTTGTACCGCTTTTGGATGTTTGTTGCTAACCCAGTGTTTGGGAAAAGACGAAAATGTGTTAATTCACGCGCAGGCAGGGGGTACCTATCTTAGAAAAAAAGCGAGCAAAGAAAACCTCACAGGCCTTGTTTTCGGACTCGGAACACAGGTAAAAGTTTACAAAGGCTTCCATCTTATCGGCGAAGTTGTGAATGGCGACCCGTATGAGCATGGAGCAGGTTCGATGTATCAATTGGGCATACGCCAGTTTGTCAGCGAAAAGTTACAGATTGATTGCGCTTTCGGCAACGGAATTAACGGCGTTGGCAGCAACTCTTCATGGTTTACGGCCGGTTTTAGGTATGTAGTGTCAATAAGAAAACCCTTCTTTTTTTCATTCTTACGGCAACCGAAAAGCAATTTATATACTTTAGTATAGAATTTGTTCCGATAATATTTACCTTTATCGCATGAAAGAAGAAAAGTATCCAAAAGATTTTCAAAAATTTCGTGAAGTATTTAAGAATGAAGCGGCTTGTTCCGGTTTCGTTCCTATGAATCGTTTTGTATATCGTAAGTTAGCCTTCACTATTTTTTTCATTTTGCTTCACTGCTTTAGGGTTTGGACGCAGGAGGTTGATATTGAATTGAGCAAGATGAAGGCCTTATTTCAGACGCTTCAAAATTATTCGGAAAACATCCCGCATGAAAAAGTGTATCTGCATTTCGACAATACAAGTTATTATCAGGGCGATCAAATTTGGTTCAAGTGTTATATTACTTCCACACAGCATCGATTGAGCGATTTAAGCAAAACGCTGTATGTGGAACTGCTGAATCCGGGTGGAGAAATAATTGACAAACGGATATTGAAAATAGAAAACGGTCAGTGTCACGGCGATTTTACGCTTACTCATATTCCGTTCTATTCGGGTTTCTTCGAGGTTCGCGCTTATACCAAATACATGCTGAATTTTGGTGACGATGTAATTTTTTCGAGAATACTACCTGTATTCGACAAACCCAAAGAAGAAGGTGTTTTTGAAGAAAAAAAGATGTTAAATTTTACCCGATGGGGAATCAGGGATTATCCGATCAAACGGGAAATACAGGAAAAGGAGAAGAAGGTTAATCTGCGTTTTTTCCCGGAAGGGGGTAATTTGATTCAGGGTGTTGCATCGCGTGTTGCTTTCGAGGCCACGGATGAAGTCGGTAATCCGATAGAGGTTACAGGCGTAGTGATGGATGGCGCAAAACAGGAAATCTGTTCATTTGCCGGCACGCGCGAAGGAAGGGGAGTTTTTACGTATATGCCGCTCGGCGACAGCCGACGGAAAGACATCGCCGTAGTTGAATATGCAGGGAAAAAATATGAATTTAGCTTACCTTCGGTTTTACCGCAGGGCTTTGTGATAGAAATTGACAATCTGTCAAATCCGGACAGTCTTGAAATTTCCCTGCGAAAAAACAGTTCTACACCTTCCGAAATGCTTGGTATAGCGGTAATGAACTATGGAAGACTGCAAAATGTTTACTTTTTCAACATTGAAGAAGATGAAAACTATTTTTTGATAGATAAAAGGCAATTGCCGTCAGGTGTTTCGCAAATAACGCTGTTCAACAGTAAGGGAGATATGCTTTGCGACCGTTTGATATTTACAAACCTGAATCGATTATTGAACAATGAATTGTTGGTCATCAAGGAAAAAACCGGCAAACCCGTTTACAGACCATACGAAGCGGTTGATATGGAGATAGAAATAACCGACAAAGACATGAATCCGGTAAATACAACTTTTTCTTTGTCGGTGAGAGACGGAGAGAACGAAGTTGAGTGTCGGCAAAATATCATGACCGACCTTTTGTTGATGTCCGAGATCAAGGGTTATGTCCGTAATCCTGCCTATTATTTTGAAGAGGGCGATGATGCCGCGCTCGATTTGTTGTTAATGGTTCAGGGCTGGCGTCGTTATTCGTGGAAAATGATGACCGACGCAGAGACATTGCGTGCGACGTCTCTACCATTTAAAAATCTCCCCGAACAAAGCATAGAAACGCATGGTGTGGTTGAGTCTTTTGTCAAGCATAAACCGCTGCCCAATGTTGACGTCTCCATGATGTTATCTAAAAAAGGCGACGAAAATGAGGCAGGCGGCAGTTTCATTGAAACCTTTGTTACGGACGAGCAAGGACGTTTCTTTTTTGGGTCGGATGTAACGGGCAGATGGAGCATGATATTGTCCGTAACAGAAAAAGGAAAGAAAAAAGACCACCTGATCACTTTAGACCGTGTTTTCAGTACTGAACCCAGAAAATATAGTTATGCAGACATGCAAGTGCATATTGCCGAAAAAGCCGACCAAAATATAATTGACAAGGAAACGCCCGATCAACCTGAAGATGGTTCGGAAGAAATTCTCGTCGCTTACCGGGATTCATTAGCCAAATTAGGTATTGATGAGAGAGTGCTTCAACTCAAAGAAGTAACTGTAAAAGGAAAAAGAAGCGTGAAGGCGCAGGAGATTGCCCGTAATCGTTCTACATCGGTAACCTACTATGATATACCTGCTGAAATGGATGATTTATATGACAAAGGCACCTATATAGGCAAGGATATACACGAATTACTGATAAATATGAACAAAAATTTTAAAAAAAGCTATAATGTAGTGACACCATTTTTGGGTTTAAAAGGTCCGGAACCACTGGCAAGCATTAGTGAAGTCATTTTATATAAAGAGAGGCCTCCTCTCTTTGTTATCAATTACAAGCGTGTTATTTTTGATAATTTCGAATTTGACTACTTTAAATATTTGCATTTACCTCTAAATGCCATCAAATCTATCTACATTAATGAAAAACATTCAGCATTATGTGATTACTGTCCATATTTGCCCTGTAATTGCTTAGGAATAATTGGCAAATTTGGTTGTGTTGTATTTATAGAAACCTATCCGGGAGGGTTGATTCCGGCAGAAGGCGCAAAAGGTGTAAGGAAAACATGGTTGGAAGGATATAGCGCGGTGAAGGAGTTTTACAGCCCAAACTATTCGGAGCTGCCGCCTGAACCCAACGACTACCGCCGCACCTTATACTGGAACCCGTCCATAACGACTGATGAGAATGGAAAAGCAAAAGTAGATTTTTATAATAACAGCAGGTGTACAAATTTCAATATCAACGCTGAAACTGTTACGGAAGAAGGGAGGATAGGAGTTTATAAACAATAAGTAATGATACAAAATCAAACAACAAACAAAGAACAAAAATTGAGGCAAATTGCTGACATGCTTTTACTTAACGGTACGATAACTGATTGCCCCGGCTTAATTCATGGAAAGGCAGGAATTGCTATTGGTTACAAACAAACAGCTTTGAATAGGCGTCTGCTGCCTATTTATATATCTCCGGTCTGCGTTCGCGGTCGAAGAGTACCTTAATTTCGCCGTTTCCAGGGCCTATGGACATCCAATAGATGAAAAATCTCTTGTTTAAGTCGATTTGCTCAACGACATATCCTGCTGCTTCATCAGGGACGAAATTCACGATCTCGCCGAGCGGGTCGATGATTCTCGAAGAGGCGCCGCCCCAATAACCGGAGACGACGACGTAAATGCCGTTTGCCCGTGCAAGGGCTTGTTGGAAAATTTTATCCTCGCCCTGTGTGGGTATGAAGATGATCTCGGCGCCCATACGCGACAGTATGCCGGCGTTTTCGGGAAACATCTGGTCGTAGCATATAAGTATCCCTACCCTGCCAAAATCCAGGTCGAAGACCTCATATGTGTCGCCTTGTGAAATGCCTGATTCGACTTCCGTTAGCGGGAGATGTGTTTTTCGGTATTTTCCGCATACCTTACCGTCCCGCCCGATGATGACAGCCGTATTATAGATGATGTCGCCCTCTTTTTCGTTCATAGTCCAGATAATGTAGGCGTTATATTTTTTAGCATATTCGCCTATCTTGTCTGTTAAGAACCCTGGAACAGGCTGACACACCTCTTCGGGCGTCAAACCTGTACGGCTTTCATACACATTTTCCGACAAAAGAATGACGTCGGGGTTTTCCTTTCCCGCTTTATCAATGACGTTAATCATCAAGTCTAAATTTTTTTGAAGCGATTCGCGGGGCATCATGTAGGTCGTAGCAATTTTTACAGTTCGTGGAGGTCTTTTTTCTACCATGTTGAGTTTGATATTATCGAAGACGACCGTAGCTTGGGGACAGTTTTTCAACCCTAGCTCAATAATCACGGAAGCGGTATTCTTAGGCAGGTCAAGCTGTCGGCTTATTTTTTTTGTAGCGCTATGAACCGGCACATAATCCCGTTGCAGTAAAACGCCTTTAGCGTTATAAAATGAAAGCATGGAAAAAATATTTTTCTCTTCGTCCCGTATCTTTTGTGCCGTATAACTGGCGTCAAAAACAAGGTCATACGAATCGGAAACAGCGATTTTATTACTTATCCATTTGCCGATAGCCTCTTTAGAGCCGCCTGTGGAAATACTTAGTTTGTTACCAACACGACGAAAGACAGGCGCTAATTCTTTGCGAGGAATCCATTCTGTCCACACCACTTGTTCCATTAAATCAGTTTTTGTCAAGTCTTCCTTCAGGATATTCCAATCCGACAACCGACGTAAGGTTTCTAAGCGAAAAGCGCCCGGCCAAGCGACCAGCCATTGGTTTATCCGTTCTTTTTGGGCGGTGAAGTTCCAGTTACATTGAAAATAGGCCTCGTTTTGCGAGCCGACAGGACGCAACATGCCGTGAATTTCTAACGAACCGTCTGAGATTAACTGACAACCGTTATGCCATATAGCCAGGGCCTTTTCTTTCCATTGCGGGTCTTTCGTGAGAAGCGATAACTCTATCCATTCGCTCACCCATAAAAGTGCATACGGGTCGAGGTGGCGGTGTTGGGTTGAAACGGCTGTTCCTCCGAACGTCTTATAACCATATCGCGTAAAATCGTCATCAGGGGCATAGACGCCATCATAATGCCAAAGCCAGGTAGAGAGGTAGTAGGAAACTTGTACGGCATCGTCGAGGTAACGCGCGTCGCGTGTGATATGGTAAAGTTTGAGCGCCGCACGAAGCAGGGCGATGGCCGATTCTTTGTCAATGCACCAGGTGTCTAATGCGCCGGCCGTGGTATAGCCATCTTCATTCAATTGTTTGAGGTAATGGTTATAAGCGCTGACTGCCGATTCCAGGTAACTTTTATCCTGGGTGCGACGATAAGCCTCAATCATGGGCGATACCAAAAAACAGCCCACAGTACCCTCACGAAACACACATTCCCCGTCATACTTCCAACCGCGGCCATAGACGCCGCTTGCTTGCTGGTCGTCCTTCACAAACCGGCAAATACCTAAGGCGATTTTTTCGTAAGCCGGACGTTCTTTTTTGCATTGTTTGGCAAGGTCGGAGGCTTCGAAATAATTAAGCGCCGCCGCCCCCAGATTGCAGGCATCGACAGTAGCATCAGCCCTTTTTTCAAGGATGTAATCATAGTTAGTGATGAATAACCCGTTCGGAAGCGCCGCATTGTTTGCCCAGGTATCCAAGCATGTAAGCCCCATTTCAAGCGAACCTTCATCTCCTGTTTTCAAATAATCTGTTAGCATGGAATTACCAAACGATGCGTTTTGCCCGCACCAGCCTATTTCATATTTCCATCCTGCCCGCTGTTGCCAACCCCTTTTATTATCAGGAAGTAAACCGATACTGAACCCTTTAAATGAGCCTTCCTCAGCCCATAAACTCTCTTTTGCATAACAAATAGCCAACTGCCAAATCTTTTCCGGCTCGAAAATGGTCGGCTTTTCGTGCTTACTCATTTGCCAGGCCTTCTGAAGAAAAGGTTGTAATGCACGGTGTTGAGGTTTTACTTCGCTTACAAGCAGGTAGGCTACCACGGTTTTCGTGTCGCCTTTTTCCAGACGCATCTTTCGACGAAAACCATCGCCATAGCGGTCGCGGGCAATGTAACAGAGCGGCATTTCTTCTTCGGGGTAAATCAGGCAATGGGTTGTTTGCTGTGCCTCTGGTTGGATGGAGCATGAGAATGCGTCTTTGTGGCTGACCGGATTCTCACCCCACAGGGCTACCGCATACCTGTCGCCTTCGGAATAAGTGGCGCCGGGAACAGGGGTGGCTCTATAAGAAACCGTCCACCATTGGTCGTCCTTTTTAAATCCTTTCGGTTCGTTTCCGCGCCCCCAGTTGTTCCCGTTATAGTTGACCGACGGGATGATAGCATAATGCGATGCGGAATAAACTTCAAAAGCGGTGATGAAACGCGCGGAATCAATTGTTTTCGAGACAGTATATGTTCGCGAAATTTTAAAAAACGAATCGTCTATCCTTTCTATTTTATCGGTAAAGGTGATATCCTCCGTCACATCCGCTTTGAGCAAGGCGCCCACCTTGTGGTCATGGTGAAATAATTCCAAGCCCGTTGTTGTAGCTTTCCATTTGTATTCATATCCCGATTGGCAACCGAAGCCAAGCATGCAAAGCGAAAGCGTTAATAATAAGTGTGTTGTTTTCATGGGCATCATTTAAACGGTTAAGATTTTCGACAAAGGTAACAAATTTTCCTTTAATTGACAAAGGGAAAAACTTTTAGTGTTACAAAATCCGAAATTGAAAAATAATTGTCTGCTTCCGACAATACCCCGTCGGCTCGTATTCACAATACCCCCCAAAGGGGGTATTTTTCAGGTAAAAGAAAAAAGAGGATGGTTATTTTGAAAAATATTACATTACAAACGTATCAAAATCTGCGTTATTAGCATACAGATAACGTTTTTTGCGAAAAAGAAAAAAACCGCATTGGGGGGTAACATGTCCCGTTTTTTTATCGTACCTTTGCGGTGATTTTGCTAATAAATGAAATTATAAAATGAACAGACGGAAAAAAGAAATGCAATATGTTGAAAATAAGGTTGATATTGTGAAAGACCGAGACGATTTTCTCCTATAAACGACGAACCTATTGTTTTCGTACCTGCAAAAACCATCGGGGTTATCGAAAAGGTGATCAGTAGCTGGCATGTAGTGATGCAACGGTGGGACAAGATAAGACTATAACTGTTAAAATATTAATACACAATGAAACGAGCATGTACCTTATTATACATAAGTAAATGAACATGCGAGTTCCATAGAACCGAAATATAAAAATAATAAATGTACGTATGAAACGATCAGTTTTACTTATCAGCTTTATTGGCTGTTGCTTCGCTTTATTTAGCCAAAACCAAATATGTGTGGACGGCAGTGTGGCAGGTTCAGGAAATGGAAGTACCTCAAGCCCTTACAAAACGATTCAGGCAGCAGTAAACGCAGCCTCCAATGG
>Ga0082212_10005952_pt1 | contig 16498 bp, 14 predicted proteins | sample TergutNt197P3_FD_71548 | JGI IMG/M metagenome (GOLD analysis project Ga0082212, IMG submission 71548) | Neocapritermes taracua P3 segment gut microbial communities from Petit-Saut dam, French Guiana - Nt197 P3 | ecosystem: Host-associated > Arthropoda: Insects > Digestive system > Gut ... | reverse complement strand
CACTTATCTGTTTTAATATTGCCTAATTTCCCTAAACCCCAATTGTATTTGGCGGTAACCTGAAGTTTCCAAAGATCGAGACCAAAGCCCAAACCAAATCCGTAGTCAAGGTTGTTCAACTTCTTCTCCTTATTCCACTCAGTAGCATGGCCACCCACCTTTGCCAAATAACTGATATATGGTGATGCCATCACAAAAGGGCGAAGAAGCAAAAGATCTATACCCCACTGAAAGTTCAAAGGCAACTCAATATAGCTGAGCTCAAATTTGTGCTCTCTTTTTCCATATTTTTTTACAGAATAAAGTAGTTCGGGCTGAAAAGCAAAACCAAGTGGAAGTTTAGCTAGCAACAAAAAGCCGGCGTGCCAACCAGTTGATTTGTCGATAGTTTCGCTTGACCATTTAATCTCTTTTGCATTGTCAAAATTGAGTCCTGCCTTAATCCCAAAATGTTTTTGAGCAGAAAGTCCAATAACTATAAAAAGCGCCAAAAAGGATAGTACAAATTTCTTCATAATAGATGATATTAACTTATAATAATGTATTGAGCTTGGATGTGATGGCTGCTTTGGTTGTGGCGCCCACTACTTTGTCGATCAACTCACCATTATTAAAAAAGAGAAGGGTTGGAATGCTTCGAATGCCATATTTTTCTGTAACCTCCGAAACAGTATCCACATCGCACTTGGCAATTAGCACTTTACCCTCATATTCAACGGAAAGTTCATCAATAATGGGAGCAATCATTCGGCAGGGGCCACACCAGGGTGCCCAAAAATCAATGAGTACAGGTATTTCCGATTGGATTACTGCTTCTTTAAAATTTGAATCGTTTATTGTTAACATAATCTAATTTTTGGTAAAAATAATTTTTGCGCAAAGTTATAAAAAATTTGACAAACTTGCCAATCCTCCTTCTGCAGTTTCTTTGTAAATTCGTGGCAAATCGTGTCCGGTTCGTTTCATCGCCTCTACAACCGAGTCAAAACTAACTAAATGATATCCGTCAGAAAGAAGGGCATACATATTGGAGTCAATGGCTCTCCCTGCCGCAAAGGCGTTGCGTTCAATGCAGGGAATCTGCACTAATCCATTTATCGGGTCGCAGGTTAACCCCAAAAAGTGCTCCATCCCCATGGCTGCTGCATATTCAATTTGACCAACTGTCCCACCAAAGAGTTGCACAGAGGCTGCAGCCGACATGGCGCATGCCGATCCAATCTCACCCTGACACCCCACTTCTGCTCCTGAGATAGAGGCATTTGTCTTAATCAGATTACCAATGAGCCCCGCAGTTGCCAAGGCGCGAATAATTTGTTTGTCGGTAAAATCGTAATGTTTTTGAGAGAGGTACATCACACCCGGAAGAACTCCGCAGGAACCACAAGTGGGTGCTGTAACAATCACACCTCCTGAAGCGTTCTCTTCTGCAACTGCCAAAGCGTACGAAAAGGTGACTGAACGGCGTTGCATGGAGCCTTGATATCCCCGTGCTTTAATGTGAAAAGATGCCGCTTTGCGCGGAAGTTTCAGCCCTCCAGGGATCACACCTTCGTTTTCCAAGCCTCGTTTTACAGCACTTTTCATCACTTTCCACACCTCTGCCAAATAGTCAAAGATGTCGCTCTCTTCGTGCAAAGCCACATATTCCCAAAAAGTGGTTCCGTTTTGGCGACACCACTTTAAAATATTCGCCATGGTAGAAGATTGGTATCGTTTTGTCTTTGGCTCTCGTTTTCCGCTATCACTCAAATCCCCGCCTCCAATGCTGAATGTGATCCACTCTTTTTTTATGGTGCCATCAATAGCTAACGCCTCAAATTTTAGTCCATTAGGATGCTGAGGCAAGAATATTTGTGGTTCCCAGATCAGATCCAAAGTCTTCTTTCGCGCTGCAAAAACTTGCTCTATGGCAACATCTGTCAAGTGCCCCTTGCCCGTTGCTGCCATACTCCCATAAAGGGTAACCCTAAAAGAAAACGCATCGTGATTATCCTGTGCAAACTTCAACGCGGCGCTCTTTGGCCCCATGGTATGGCTGCTCGAAGGCCCATTCCCAATTTTGTATATCTCCTTGATTGATTCCATAACCTCTCCTTTGAGAAGGGATCTCCTAAAAAAATGGAATTATAATACGCAATCAGCATCCCAAACAAACGCCCGTAACCCTTGCTGTTCAGCTTGTTCATTAAGACGTTTTAACGCGCTGGTAAGTTTTGATGCTTTTGCCTCATCAATAACCGTGAATATCGATCCATTTTTTGAAGGCCATGCGTGTGTCCCAAAGTGCGGCTCTCCATGTTGGCTGCCGCATCCTTGTACCTCTTCCCATCGCGTAAACCCGCGAATGTTTAATTTTTGCAACAACTGCTCAATGGGTTCGGTGAGCGATTGTCCGTAAGCGATAAATAGTGCTTTCATCATTTTTATACTTCGATTCTGTTGGCGGTGCGCTCTCGCTTTACTTCGCCCGCATTAAAGGCAGAGTAAACGGCGGGAATCACCAAAAGGGTTAATATGGTTGAAAAAGTTAATCCCCCCACAATGGCAATCCCCATGGGCTGCCAGATTTCGGAGCCTTCCCCTGTTCCGATTGCCAAAGGTATCATTCCCAAAATGGTGGTGAGAGAGGTCATAAGTACGGGGCGCAAGCGCGACTTTCCTGCGGTAATCACCGCTTGATTGAGCGAGAGACCCCTTTCGCGTTGGAGATTGGTAAAGTCCACAATCACAATGCCGTTCTTTACCACAATCCCCACCAACATAATCGCACCAATAAGGGCAATCAAGCTCAGGGGAATGTTGGTGAGCCAAAGAGCCATAAATACTCCGGTAAAGGCAAAGGGCACCGCGAGCATAATAATAAAAGGCATTTTAAACGATTCAAACTGAGTAGCCATCACAATGTAAACCAATATGATAATTAGGAACAACAGGGTAAACATATCAGCAAAAGCCTCTTTTTGGTCCTGTACCGATCCCGACATCACCACTTCGACACCCGAAGGAAGTACCATTTGGTCAATTTCTATTTGAGCAGCAGCAGCCACATCGCCCAATGCAGCACCCGAAAGGGCAGCCGAAACGGTAACTACCCGCTGCCTGTCTTCACGGTCAATACGGGGAGGGGTAAAGCGCTCCACCACATTGGCCACCTCGTGCAAACGAATAGCCCTGCCTTGATTGTTGTAGAGGATAATGTTTTGAATATCCTCTATTGATTCACGGAAAGGCTCGGCATAACGCACTACAATATCGTACTCTTCTCCATCTTCACGGTACTTGGAAGCCGTAAGTCCGTTGATCCGGTTGCGCACAAAAGTGGCAGCCGTAGCGGTATTCACACCAAATTTGGCCAATTTTTCTCGATCAAAATCAACCTGAAGGCCCATCTTCATCTCTTCTCGGCTGATGGTTACGTCTCTGGCTCCATCAATTTTTCCCATACGCTCGGCCAATTCGTGTGCCAAGAGAGTGGTTTGATCAAAGTCGTAGCCAAAAATATTGACATCTACCGTACTTCCGCCACCCATCATACCACCTCCTCTGCTTCCTCCCGGTGATACGGTATATTTTACCACTTCTGGATATTTGGCAATTTCACGGCGCATCACCTCGCCCACTTCATCCATATTTCTTTGACCTTTGGCCCTGCGCTCTTTTACATCGTGGAGTACAATCATGTAGCTAATGGCATTGGTGCCGGTATTCCCAAACAAGGCAGCAAAACCGGCTTGATCATCGGCACCGGAACTTACAGAAATACGCTCAATTTCGGGGCACTGCTCTAAGAATGCACGTTCAATCTTGTGGGCAATCGCCTTGGTTTGTTCTAAGTTGGCCGTAACCGGCAATTCAACCGAAGCGCCAACTTGTCCGTTGTCCGATGATGGGAAAAATTCTGTGGGCACTTTTGTCAAGAGAAAGAGGCTTGATACAAAGATGATAAACGTAACCGCAATGGTTACCGAACGGTGGCGCACTGTCCAAGTTAACATTACCGCATACGCATCATCCAACCAGTCCAAAGATTTATCGATGGGTTTAAATATGATTCCCATTCCTTTGTAGGTGTGCGTTGCTTTAAAGCGCAACATAAGCGCGGTTAAGGTAGGTGTAAGGGTTATGGCTGTAACGGTAGAGACCACAATCACAATCGAAACAATCCACCCCAGTTGTTTGAACATAATCCCGGCAATTCCGCCCACCATGGTGAGGGGCAAAAATACGGCCACAACGGTGAGAGTGGTGGCTATTACCGCCAACCACACTTCGTTGGTACCATATACAGAGGCATCTTTGGGTCGAGATCCCCGCTCCAAATGCTTGACAATATTTTCGAGCACCACAATAGCATCATCCACCACCATCCCAATGGCAATGGAGAGGGAGCTGAGCGAAATGATGTTGATAGTGCCTCCAATGAACATCAGATAGATAAATCCAGATATCAAGGAAACGGGAATGGTGAGGGCAACAATAATGGTTGCCCGCCAGCGTCCCAAAAAGAAGAGTACCACCAAAACCACAAAGAGAAAGGCGTACATCACCGTCTCGGTCAAACTGTTGATACTTCCCGTAATGTAGGTGGAGGTGTCAAAGAGGGTGCCAATAGTTACATCCGGAGGAAGGGTTTTGATTAAATCGGGAAGCGCATTATGGATTTCTCGGGCAATGGCCACCGAATTGGCTCCCGATTGTTTTTGCACAATAATCCGCACTCCGTTTTGGCCGTTGATGGTCTCTTCAACGTTCATTTTACGGATGGTGTCTGTTACGGTGGCCACGTCCGAAACTCGGATTTCCCGCCCTCCGTAGTTGGCCAAAATCACATTTTTGATCTCATCGCTTTGGGTAAACTCACCTTCAATTCTGATGGCCATACGCTCTGAGCCTATATCCATTGCCCCGGCGGGAATGTTGTTGTTTTCTGAGGCAATAATTTGCCCAATCTGCTCAATGGTTAAGTTGTACGCCTCAATTTTTTGTGGATTGACGTTTACCTGCACCTCCCTCTTGGGAGCGCCGCTGATGCTTACGGCCCCAACTCCTTCGATTCTGTTTAGGGGATTGGCCAATTTTTCGTCCAACAGTTTGTATAGCCCATTGTAACTTTCCGAAGCCGTGGCATAGAGGTACATAATGGGCATCATACTGGTACTGAACTTAATAATCATTGGTTTATCTGCGTTGTCCGGCAAGTAGGTTTCTACCCTGCCCAATACATCGCGCACATCATTGGAGGCTTCGTCCAAGTTGGATCCCCATTCAAACTGTAGGATCACCACAGACATATTGTCTTGTGAACGGGAGGTGATCTTTTTGAGGTTGGAGACGGTATTTAGGTTATCTTCTAACCTCCTTGTTATGTTTTGCTCTATATCTGCCGCGCTGGCGCCGGCGTACGAAGTGATCACAGAGAGCATAGGAAGCTCCGTTTCTGGATAGAGGTCTATGGAGAGACGGGTTAAAGAAAACACACCCAACACAATAGCTCCTACAAAGAGGAGTATGGTTGAGATGGGTTTTTTGACCGCGGTTTCGTAAATTTTCATGTTGATGTTGTGTTAGCGTTACCTCTTACTCTATTACATGAACAACCGTTCCGTCAATCAAACGACTCATGCCGGCTGTTACCACACGATCGCCATCATAAAGGCCCGACAAGATTTCGTAGCTATTGCCCATCCTTTGACCCAATGTCACCTTTGTGTAACTAACAGAATTATCTCTGTTTAATACAAATACATAACGATCGTTGATGCCCGACTGTTTGATGACAGCCAAATCGGGAGCCACAATGTGATCCGCATTTCCAAAGTTAAAGGTCACGCGAGCAAACATACCGGGACGCATCTTCATATTGTTATTATTAACCACAATCTCTGTGGTAAAGGTGTGGGTTACAGGATCAACCGTTGGGTAAACCAACCTTACTTTGCCCTCAAACACCACATCGGGATAACTCTCTAAGGTAATGAAGGCGGGCATTTGCGACTTAACCATCGGAAAAAAGTTCTCCTGTATGTTGATAGACACCTTTAACGGATTGAGTTGCTGCACCACCAAAATGGGCTGCCCTCCGGTGAGGTCTCCGTTGTCAAAGTTCCGTTGGGTTATCATTCCATTGATGGGTGACTTTAAAAAAGTGCTCTTTTCTAAATTATCAAAAGCCTCTTTGGTAACATCCAATTGTACTTTGAGTTGATCCAATTGTTGTTTGGAAACTCCACCGCTCTGATAGAGCGCCTCCACACGGTTGTACTCCACCTTTAGATTTTCGATTTGGAGCTTAGCCTGAAGGTAGTTGGTCTCTTCCATCTTCACCAACAGCTGCCCCGCAGTTACGTAATCCCCTACCTCCACCATAATCTTTTCGATACGCATGGTGGCCTGAAAAGAGGTGATCATGTTTCGGGAATAAGGCATAATGGTTCCGGTATAAACATGTTCCTGCGGCACCGACTCTATATGGACGGTTTGTACTTTTACTTGGGGAAGCGCGGTGGTTTCTGAGGTGGTTTGTTGCCCACCACGATTACATCCTGCTGACAACAAAGCGAGCGTAAACGCTAAAATGCTGATTTTTTTCATATAATAAAACTTTACTGATTTCTAAACCCTATTAAATAATCGAACTACTGAACTATTCCTGTCACTTTTTCATACTCTGCCTTTGCACCAAGGTAGTCGGAGATGGCTTGGCTATATGCCAGTTTTGATTGAGTAAGCGCCTGAGAAGAGGCGCGCAACTCAAGCATGGTGGACATTCCGTTATTGTAGCGTTCCACGGAGATTTGATATCCCTTTTCTGCCAACACGACTCCCTTTTTGGCCGACTCTGATTGCTTCAATGCCCTTGCCATATTGTCAATGGCAGAAGATACCTGCAGCCTAAGGTTCTCTTCTACGTAGGAGCGCTGAATCTGTAATTTTTTGGATGAGACAGATATCTGTTTCTCTTTCATTTTGTTGGTGAACCCACTGAAGATTGGCACATTCAGTTGAAGCCCTACGAGCAAACCGTTGGGGAACCAATCCTGACGCGCCTCTAATGCCATAGGCATCCCACCCAAAGTGATGGAAACATCTTTGGTGCCTGTTCCGTTATATCCAAATTGACTAAAGCCAACTAAGGTGGGGAGAAGCATAGCGCGTTGCAGCTTCAACTGCCTTTCAAGAAGTTCCAACTGAATATCCATGAGTGCCAAATCACTGTTGTGCGCTAATGAGGCTTCGCTTGGATCAATGTTTAACGATAAAAAGTGCTCAAAATCTGTTAACTTTCCTTCTGTCTTTATTGGTACCGCAAACTCAAGTCCCATTAAAACCTTTAGAAACGACTTAGAAAGAACTATTCCATTTTCAATTTGCAACATAGTAGGTATCAAATTCTCCATTTGCACTTCGGCAAAGACGCAGTCATACTCTGCAGCCAACCCCAAATCAAAACGGCGATTTGCTTCCTCCCAATTCTGCTTTGCCACTTCATACCCTTCTTTTAATGTCTGATACGAATCTTGAGCCAACAATATTTGGTAGTACGCCTTTACCACCTCGTTTCTAAGGTTGATTTTAGAAGCACGCGCCTGTTCAACTGCCATTTGCATCTGAAGTTCGGTCATTTGAATCGCTTGCCAAAGGGTTGGAACTACTATGGGCAACGAGAGTGACAAAGTAGCCGTGACTGTATAATCTGTCCACGAATCCATCACCGTACCAAACATAGCCATTTTGGCAGGAACCACATATTTTGCAGCCTGAGCCGAAGCACTTAAGGAGGGAATCAATCCATACCAAGTCTCTTTTTTGGAATAGTCCACCCTCCGTAACTCCTGCTCGGCGATTTGAATGGTGGGATTGTCGCTTAAAGCGGCTTCAATAGCGATTTCCAAAGATACCCCAAGGGTGTCGGGGGTTTGTGCCATTGCTGCTAAGGGAAAGAGCGCACAAAACAGTATCCATCCCGTTTGTTTTAATCGTGTTGTCATATCTTTACTTTTTACCATAATGTTGTTCTATATAGTGAATTCCTTTTTCCGTAGAAAAACCGCGAATAAAACAGATAGCGGTGCTTCTAAAAAATGCTTCGTAGGAGTATTTTTTTACCAATTCCTTTTGGTTGTCGTGTAGAAAAAGGAACATCTGTTCAATCAAATCGTTGATTAAATCAATATTGATGTCGCTTTTAAAGATCCCTTCTGCCTGCCCGCGTAATAAAAAGGCTTTGGTTCTTTGGCGGTGTTTCACTCTTGAGGCAATCACAATGTTTTTGAAGACCCTTGGGTAATACTTTTTGATGTCTGAAAAGAGATCAAAAGACATTTTCACCATCTGCTCCGACTGAAAATAGTGTAACTTGAGCAACACGTCCAATGCGTTTTCGGCTGTTTTGAAAATCTCCTCTTCAACCACCTGATTTTTTTTATATAGCCATTGGAGGCCTCCTTCCAAAAGTGCCTCTTTATCGGAGAACTGCTCGTAGAGGGTACGCTTGGATATGCCCGCCTCAGAAGCAATCTCGTCCATAGTTACCGCCTTGCAACCCTTTGAATAAAAGAGCGTTAGCGCTATTTCCATAATATGTTCCCTCAGTTCCATTGTGGCGTGGTGCTGCAAAATTCGAGCCGCAAATGTAGAAAAAAACTGAAAAAACAAAAAAAGTTTTCAAAATTTCATTAATATACATTGATGTGGAAAACTAAAGCCGCACCCTTTCGGGTACGGCTTTGCCTAAAAAACTGAAGAGTATCTCTCAACAATCGTTTTTGAACTATTTGCTTTCTATTATTTTACACAACGAATAAAGAATGGTGCTGAACGAAATGTCTCCTCTGTAAATACATAGTTGTTGTCAAAGTTGAAGTACAGTTCCCACGCATTTCCGCTTTTAGTTTCATGTGGCGTTGAGCTCCAATAGTAGGAAAACTTATAAGACTGAGAAAACATCGATCCATTCAAATGTGAACGATGTGCATTAACTGCCGGCAAAAAGATTGTTGACATCCCTGAACCAAAGATTCTACCTGCAACACCTGTAGCTTCATAATTAGCGGTATAGGTATGTCCGGAATTAATCAAGCTTTGCAGTTCGGCTTGAGTGGGTAGCCGCCAACCCGAAGGACACGGATTTTTTTCAGCACTCCATGTATTGCCTGTTTCTGAAACGTTGCGCCAAGTGTTGTTCCCATCCGTTGCTGTAAGCGGGTCGTCTTTGCTCCATCCAATATTGCTTCCCCATTGATAAACCATACCGTGTACTTCCGGCCCGGAAGTAAACTTGCCCGGCAAGCCCACGTTGCGGGTTGCCCATCTTACTCCGTTAATCACTACGCCTTCATCCACTACGTCAGGATCAATGATTACAGATACACTCTTTGTTGCGCTCTTGCCGCTGCCATCCTTTGCAGTGGCTGTTATGGTAACAGCACCTTCGCTAACGCCTGTAACCACTCCGCCTGCACTTACTGTGGCGCGAGAAGTGTTTGAACTGCTCCATGTTACACCCTTTTCAGCGGCATTGTTGGGTGTTATGGTCACCGAGAGTGTGGTGGTTTTACCCACCTCAACCGTCACGTCCCCTGCGGGTGTGATGGTTATTCCCGTTACTTTGATGGGCGCTGCTGTTACCGTCACACTCTTTGTGGCCGTTACACCGCTTTCATCCTTTGCAGTGGCTGTAATGGTAACAGTGCCTGCGCTAACCCCGGTAACCACGCCGTTAGCATTTACGGTGGCGCGGGAGTTGTTAGAACTGCTCCAAGCTACCTCCTTTTCGGTTGCACTTGATGGTGATACGGTAGCCACAAGGGTAATTGTTTTGCCTTCCTCTACCGACACACTTCCTGAGGGCGTAATTGTAATCTTTTTTACCGGAACCGAAAAACCCGGATCAATATTACAAGTTGTTGCCATTAATGTAATCGATGCAACTGCCATGAATAATAACTTTTTCATAATTATACAATTTGAGTTAATAAATTTTTACGGCACAAACATAATAACGATATCCAAAATCCACAGGACAAATCGTAAAATAGTTTGGACAAATCGTAAAATAGTTCAAAATGAGTATTTCAATCGCGCAAAAGCGAGAAAAATCTGCATTGTTGTGGCGCTCTGCAAAACGTTACTACATGAAGAAAAATATTGCCCTACTAAAGAGAAATCAATGTTGGTACTCACTGAATAGTCTAATGTGAATCCAAGATAGACAGATTGGATGTTTACAAAGGATACGCTTGATAGCGATCCGCTTAGACGTTGTGAGATAGGATAGGTTGCCCCTGCAAAGAGGCTCCACGTGCAAACAGACATTCGTTTTGCCGAAAGCGGGACACCATAAATATCCATCAGCCCCCCTCCTGAAGCGCCCACGTTGTTGTACAACACCTCTGCCTGAAGCATCAGCGAGTTGGAAAAGATGTAATCGACACCTGCAGAGAAGGCCACAATACCGGTTGTGTCTGTGAACTGTTTGATAGGATGAAAATAGGAGAATTCGCCTCTGATGTTTACACCATTTACATCTTTGGTGAGTGCTCCTCCAACTACCAAGTCTGTTTGGGCTTGCTCTCCAACCAAGATTTGGGCATCATATCCGTTTCTGTTCAAGCGATGCAACATTGCGGCAGTAACTTTGCCCTCATGATTGAGCGAAGCCGCCACTTCCGATGACGACGTGGCATTGTGAAAATAGGTGTTTCTTATAGCATCGCAACCGGGGCGTTCAGGATAATCAAAATCAAAAAAGGAGTAGGTGTTAAAAATATCGTTGGGGTTCCACACAAAGGTTTGCCCCCAGTTGATGCGCTGCCTCCCCGCCTGCACCCTCCATTTACCTTTCTCAAAGGTGAGGGAGAGCCTGTCAAAAGAGGTGTTGCCAACAAAAGAAGCTCGGTTCAACGCCTCAGCCGGCTCACCCACATCAGTAGTGGTAGGGTGTCTCTGCTCCACCACCGCCCAATTCCACGACAAATCTGCCCATCCCTTATCGTAACCAATACTTTGGGGACTTAGCATTGCCGCACTCCCTGTAATGAGCCGGTTGCGCATTCCCACATCTACATGCACAAATTTGGTCATTTGCCATCTAACATTGAGTCGATGATGCACAAGCATCTGCCACCATAAATTACTGCCTCCTTGAATTGTATTGCCTTCAAACTGCTGTAAATCACCTTTTGGCAACACCATGAGGGAGGGCATACCGCTCACATAGCCCCAAACCTCCTGAGCAAAGAGAAGGGAGGGGAAGAACAAAAAGCCTGCAAGGAGTAACAAGCAAACATGTAGTCTTTCGAACATTTTCTCAATCTTTACGATACCACACACCCATCTTCGAGGGTGATTACCCTCCGTGCTTTGGCAACAATACGAGGGTCGTGTGTTGAGAAGAGAAAAGTGATGCCCTCTTGTTTATTGAGACGTTCCATTATGTCTAAGAGGTTTTCCGCTGATTTGCTGTCTAAGTTGGCTGTTGGTTCGTCTGCAAGTACAAACTTGGGCTTGGAGGCGAGTGCCCTTGCAACGGCCACACGTTGCTGCTGCCCGCCGGAGAGTTTGGAAGGACGGATGTTCATGCGGTCGCCCAAACCAACAGCTTCCAACAGTTCAACACTCCTACGCTCAATCTCTCCTCTTTTTTTCCCCTGTAACTCCATCACAAAGGCAACGTTCTCTTTGGCTGTCAATACCGGAATCAAGTTGTACGCTTGAAAAACAAAACCAATATGGTGCATCCTAAAGAGAGTCATCTCCCTCTCTTTAAGGAGTGAAATATCTTTGCCCTCCACAAAGAGAGCACCCGAAGTGGGTTTGTCTAAACCGCCAATAAGGTTGAGCAAGGTGGTTTTTCCTGAACCGGAAGGGCCTACAATGGCGGTAAATTCTCCCGCCAAAACGTGTAAACTAACCCTGTTTACCGCGCAAACCTCTTGCGCCGAATCTGAAAAGATTTTTACCAAATCTTTGATTTCAATTATATGCTCCATATTTGGTTATTGTTTTTTAGCGTTTTATGTGTAAGCCATTTATGGCCTTTTTTGCAGGATAAATGGCCGATAAAACTCCCGCAACAATCACTAGTACAGCTATTTGAACAAACATTTGTTGGTCTATTACGGGCGTTACAATGGAACTGAATCCATAATCTTCAAACTGATCCGATATCACAAAACTCAAATCGATCCCCGATTTGAGCGTTGGAAGAAGGAGAACAAAACCCAAAAAGATGCCCACTACGCTGCCCAAAAAAGTAAGGTAAAGGGTTTCAAGCATAATCATGCCAAAGATCTTCCCTTTGGTCATTCCAATGGCCCACAACATGCGCAACTCGTAGGAGCGCTCAAGCACAGCCATCATCATGGTGTTGATGATGCCAAAAGATAATGCCAACAAAAAGATACCCAACAAGATATACGCCAAAAAATCGGTATATCCCAACAAAAAGAGCAGCGATGGATTGAGATCGCTCCACCGCTGAACGTCCATATTGGGCAAAAGATTTTGAAGTTGTGGAGCAATGATTGCACACGCTTCAACACCGGGCAGCCTAAGAGCGGCAACGTGCACGGCGCCTTGGGGCAATCCGGTGGCTTCAAATACATCGTTGTAGCGAATAAATACATTCCCTTCGTTAAATGCCCCATTGGCGGTTTTGTAAATCCCCCCTACTCTAAAAGCAATGCTTTGAATCTCTCCAAAAGAGTCCTGAAAAGAGAACACCACTTTTGACCGTACCTTTACATGTAATTTTTCGGCAATTTTTTGGCTAATAACTATGGCATTACGAGTGTCCTTGGGCAAAAAAGCGCCCAAAGAGTCGGGTATAAACTTCCATATATCGGTTACCTCCACCTCCTCTTCTTCCCATACGGCATTGGCGGTGATGCCCACCGAGTTATGCGGAGAGGCAAGCATCCCTGTAAGGTTGAGTCGAAAAGCGGTTTTTATTGCAATGGAGGAGAGATCGCTACATAAAGCAATCTGCTCTTCTACCTTGCTTCTCAAAAAGGTTGCGGTGATGTCGCAGTTTGCCAAAAACGAAGTGTGGTGTATTTGAATATGGGAAAGTTGTGTAGCAATATCGCTCTCTACCGATCCCACAATCCATCCATTTAAGAATGCGGTGAGAAAGGTGCCGGAAAAGAGCCCAATGGCAATAGCGCCCAAAATGACTCCGCTGCGCACCTTGTTTCGCAAGATGTTTTTGAGGGCAAAACGACCAAGTCGCAAGGTTAATAGCATTGTGTTATTTTTGTTCACTGATGTTCAATTTCATGATTTTTCTCACCGGATAGATCAACGTAACGGCAACAATCACAAGAACCGTTGTGATTTGGTTGGTAAAAATAGATGGCTCTATTGACAAAGGCAAGAGCGGCTCCATCCCATAATCAATAAACATTTCGGCCATTCCTCCGGTAACTTCTATGGGGTGTGCGTGAAACCAGTGGGCTATGGGAAGGGTAACACAATAGGCCAAAAATACGCCTATAAAACTCATTATCAGTAATTCTAATACAATGGTGGCTGATAGTTTCATTCGTGTCATTCCTATGGAGATCATCACGCAAAACTCGTGAAGTCGCTCGTTGGTAATCATGATCACCGTTCCCAAAATGCCAAATCCCACTATCACGTACAAGATAAAGATCACCACCACACCAATCATTCTATCCGATTTTTCGGTCTCCAACAGTCGCTCCATAGTAATATGCCAGGGGAGTACTTCGTAATCTCCCACCAGCCACCTCACTTTGTCAACTTCCGGCGACCCGTTTTTATTCTCTTGATTGTTTTTCTCCAACAATAACCCACAGATACGCTCTACGGTTTCGTCCAAACGTTTATTGTTGAGTATTGAGATAAGAATCCCGCTGTATCCCTCCGGCATATCAATAAAATATTGTACAGAAGGTAGCGTTACATATCCCACTCCATAATCCATTTCGTTGGTAATCAGTTTTACTACGCCTCGAATGGGAAAAAGCCCGGCAGCGCTTGACCCGTGATAACCCTGCCCAATGAGCGCAAGGGTATCCCCAACGGTAACATTCAGGTATGATGCAACGCCTTCTCCAATGAGAATGCCATCATCGTTTTCCGATAAGTAGGCCCCTTTTCTCATTCGAGAAGGAAGGTTCGATTTTTCGGCCTCCTTTTGAGGAGAGATTCCCACAATGGCTATTCCCTTGCTGTTTGACTCCGACGATGCCAAAGCAAAGGTCTCTAAGCGAGGTGATACGTTTTGGATGTTTGGGATGTGTTCCAAGCGCAAAAGGGTAGCCGAATCAACAAACATAAAGTTGTCTGTTACCTTTTCTTCCCAATACCCTTGTGCATGAATCTGGATGTGCCCTGCCTGTGTTCTGAGGGTGTTGTCGATCATTTTGTAGAACGCTCCACCCTGAAAAGAGATCATAAGGATGCTGAAGAAAGCGGCAAAAAAGACCGAAGCCATGGTAATCAAAGCTCTGCGGCGATTTCGCCAAATATTTCGCCATGCAATCTTAATCATAGTCGTCGGTTGTCAGTTATCAGTCGTCGGTCGTCAGTTGTCAGTCGTCGGTTGTCAGTTATCAGTCGTCGGTTGTCAGTTATCAGTTGTCAGTCATCAGTTGTCAGTCGTCAGTTGTCAGTCGTCGGTTATCAGTTGTCAGTCGTCAGTTGTCAGTCGTCAGTTGTCAGTCGTCGGTTGTCGGTCATCAGTCGTCGGTTGTCGGAGGGATCGGGTTTCAGTTTATTAATTAGAGAGGTGATATTAATTAGAGAGGTGATCATTTTTCCTATTTCCTTTAATAGGTTCATTGCAAGTACTATTTCATGGGTATCAAAATAGCCTACTTTTACGCATATCAACAGTTGAGTTTCCAATTCCGATTTTGAACCACGTGCAACAGTCAAAAAATGAATAAATTCCCTTATTGATGTCCTATCCTGCCCTTCTGCAATATTACATGGAATTGAAACTGCTGCTCTTCTCATTTGGCCAGATAAAGCGTACAATTCATCTTTCGGCAACTTTTTTACCAACCTATATATTTCAACCGTCAATTCAATTGCCTTTTGCCATACCAATAACCCTTTATATCCCAATTTTTCCACCTCCATTACCCTCCTATTTTCATCTGATTACTGACTTCTGTCTACTACCTACTGACTACTACCCACTGACTACTGTCTACTGTCTACTGACTTCTGACTACTGACTACTGACTTCTGTCTACTGACTTCTGTCTACTGACTACTGACTTCTGTCTACTGACTTCTGACTTCTGACTACTGACTACTGACTTCTGTCTACTGTCTACTGACTACTACCCCCTACCTCACCCTCTGCATATTTTGCTGTGAAAAGAATCCCTCCTCAAGGGCAACATCAAAATCATACTTCTCAACGGTCATCACCGTTTTTTGGTTGGGTTTGTTTGACGGTACCACCTCTATTCGAGAGGGAAGCTTTCGTGTTCCATATTGTTTGATGTCAAAAGCATTCATGGTGTTTACCCATTCAGAATCCTCGTCATAGAACTCCGTTTTGATCTCCACAAAATCGGCAGTCGAAATCCACATGATCACCTTGCCCCACACTACCGCAGCTTCCTCTTTGGGATAGAGGATCACTTTGTAACAGTCGTATTCCCGTACCCTTTCCATACCCGCCAACTCATGCGTATAGTCGTTTACAGAAGAGGATTCGCGCACCATATCATCGTTGGTAAAATCGCTGCCCATCCACGACTGCCCCATAACCGAAGAGGACATCTTGATCATCCTATTGATACTTGGCTGCCAATTCCATAAATCTCTCTTGCGTTTGAGAAACGCCTGCCCCTTCTCCTTGGCGGGAGAGGTAATGAGGGTTAAGGAGTAGTCGTTTCCCAATGCCCACGCTTTAAGGCCAATGTCACGAGTCCAAGTGGGGCGCACAAGGGTCATGGTTATTTGGGAGTAAGAACTTTTTCCGCGCCGGTTGTCGTCTGCTCGCATAATAATTTGGGTGGCAGATAATTCTTGAGAATCAGACAACCCTTTGGACGCATAAGAGAAAGTGATGTACGATAACAAAAAGAGAATAGACAATGTTGCTTTCATTGATAGTGGGATGAATCAAACTGCAACAAAAGTACAACTTTTCTTCTGCTCCACAAATTATGGCATCACCATCTTTACTTCACTTTTTTCCACAGGAGCATAAATCACCCTTCCCAATTTGCCGGAAGAGGTTCCGGATTTGGATCCCAAAGGGGCAAAAGCGGGTGCCGAACCAGAGGGAGTTAACACAAACCTGGCATTGGAAAGAATGGTATTGGTATATACAGTGCCCACAAGAGTGTTTCTGTTCAACCCTCTGATGGCCACTTGTGCCACTCGACCCAAAGCATTACCGGTAAAGTTTAGCGTTCTGGTAGTTTTATCAAAAGTTACCTCGTATTTTTCGGTAGTTGAAATACTCGTAAAGGAGCTCCCTTCTAAATATCCCACCACATAGTAA
>Ga0082212_10005951_pt1 | contig 16501 bp, 16 predicted proteins | sample TergutNt197P3_FD_71548 | JGI IMG/M metagenome (GOLD analysis project Ga0082212, IMG submission 71548) | Neocapritermes taracua P3 segment gut microbial communities from Petit-Saut dam, French Guiana - Nt197 P3 | ecosystem: Host-associated > Arthropoda: Insects > Digestive system > Gut ... | reverse complement strand
TATGATATGGGACACACGAAAAACGACTTGAAACTGAAAGCCGGGTGCTTCGGGGCAGAGCCGTGGAGCGGTGAAATGCGCGCCGAACTTGAGAGTCGCCTTGGATTGCGCGCCCATGATATATACGGATTGAGCGAAGTTATGGGGCCCGCCGTTTCCCATGAGTGCCGGTACCAGAATGGTCTGCATATATGGGAGGATAACTTCATCGCCGAAATATCAGACCCGCACACGGGTGAACCAGTTAAGGATGGCGAACCGGGCGACCTTATTATCACCACCATCACTAAGGAGGGTTTACCGCTCATACGGTACAAGACCAGGGATATTTGCTCAATCAACCGTGAGCCGTGTCAATGCGGGCGCACCCATGCCCGTATGTCTAAGCCGGCCGGCCGCACAGATGACATGTTGATTATTCGCGGCGTCAATGTTTTCCCGTCTCAAATAGAGGCCGTACTCCTGAGCATGGGCGGAGTACAACCTCATTATCAGATTATCGTCGACCGGGTTAAAAACTCGGATACGCTGACGGTCGAGATTGAAATCCCCGAAGCAATGTTTACCGATAGCGTGAAAGGCATAGAAGGCTTTGAGAAGAAGATAAGCGACCAGATGAACAGCGTACTCGGCATAAGCGCCAGAATACGCCTCGTCGAACCCAGGAGTATCGCCCGCAGCGAAGGCAAGGCAAAGCGGGTCGTCGACAACCGGCGTATTTAAGAAGGGGGATAATGGCTGTGCTAAAGCAAATCACGGTATTTCTTGAAAACAAACCGGGGCGGCTGGAGGAAGTCACGGGTTGCCTGGCAGATAACAATATCAACCTGCACGCGCTCTCAATTGCCGACACAACCGACTTCGGCATACTCAGGATGATCGTGTCGGACCCTGACAAGGCGCTTGGTGTGCTCAAAGATAATGATTTTATGGTCAAGACCGCCGATGTGATCGCAGTGGAGATGGGGCACAGCCCGGGCAGCCTGCATAGCGTACTGCTGGAACTGAAAACTTTGGACATATCTGTTGAGTATATGTACGCGTTTACAAGCCGCCATAAGGATTATGACGCGATTGTCATACTGAGCCTCAGCAATCAGGACACGGCGCTTGATAAAATCAAGGGCGCCAATATCCCCGTGCTGAGCGGCGATCTCGTGAAACAGTTGAACGAGTCATAAGGGGCACGGACACAAAAGGGATACCCGGAAGCCTCTGCTGCGGGGTCAACACCCCTTACTCGCCTAAAACTATCTTTACGAGTTCAAGCGGCGCGATAATCTGGCCGTCCTTATAAACGCGCATGTTACCGCCCGAGATTTCGTCGATCAGGATAACCTGCCCGTTGTTTCTCCCGAACTCAAGCTTGATGTCGTAGAGCTCGCAGCCGAAGTTATTGAGTTCGGATTTTATCATTACGCAGATTTTTTGAGTTTGGGCCTTCAGCGACTCATACTCGTCGTTTGCCAGGATATCCAGCATCGCCAGGGCGTCTTTCGTAATCGGCGGATCGTCGCGGTCGTCGTCTTTTAATGTGACCTCGACGAACGCGTCAAGGTTCTGCCCCTCCTTGACATAACCCCCATATCTGCGCAGGAAGCTACCGACAGCTTTAAACCGGCAGACTACTTCGAGCCCTTTGCCGAAAACGGTTGCCGGCAAAACCTCCATTGTGTTGTTGGTTATGTCAGACTTGACGTAATGAGTCTTGATCCCTTGTTTTTGCAGCAGCTCAAAAAAGTAAGTGGTAAGCCTGAGTCCGCCCTTGCCCATTCCCTCAATGGACAACCCCACTGTGTTTGCGCCCGGATCGAAAACGCCGTCAGTCCCGGTGACGTCGTCTTTGAATTTCAGCAAAATGTTCCCGTTCTCAAGCTCGAAAACCGATTTGGTTTTCCCCTCGTAGATGTGTTTCATTGCGGATACCCCTTCCTTTTGCTTTTTACCGTTGAGAGTTGCATTGCATTATCCTCCGTTTTATCCGTTTGCAGTTCGAATAGGCCGCACGCAGACGCCGTTTTGCAGAAGGTATCCTTTCAACTCGCTGACAGAATAGTTCTTCTCCATCCTGGGCGAATACAGCATACTGCTGATGATGGCCGCCTGTGCCTGCGTTTCCGTGAACAAATCTTTCAAATGCCCCGGATTCCCGGCGCCGCCCGAGGCAATCAGTGGAACGGATACGGCCGCTTCCGCCAGCTTCATGAGTTCAAGGTCGTATCCGGCCAGGGTTCCGTCATTGTCGATGCTGTTGAGGCATATTTCCCCGGCGCCAAGCCCCTGCCCGCGCTTGATCCATTCGACGGCGTCTATCCCGGTCGCAGTCCTTGCCCCGTCAATATACACCTCGTATCCGCTTGGCATGCGGCCGGTTCTCTTTACCTGGGTGGAAAGCACGATACACTGGGAGCCAAATGCTTTCGCTCCGTCCGCGATGATTTGGGGGTTCCTTACCGCCATCGAGTCGACGCTGATTTTCTCGGCGCCCGCTTTCAGCGTCGCGTACATATCATCTATATCCTTTATTCCGCCCCCGACGGTAAAGGGGATAAAGACCCGGCGCGCCACTTTTTTGACTGTATCAATATCAATCATGCGTTTTTCTGAGCTTGCAGTGATATCGTAAAAAATGAGCTCGTCGATTTGCGCGTCGTACATGGCCCCTGCCAGTTCCTCGGCGGGGGCGACGTCTATGTTGTCCTGGAATTGAACCGCTTTAGTAACCCTTCCGCTTATGATGTCAAAGCATGCTATCAGTCTTTTTGTAAGCATAGTCAGCATCATCCTTTCAGCTTGAGAAAGCTGTTTAGCAGCCCAAGCCCGGCTTCGCCGCTCTTTTCAACATGAAATTGGGTGGCAAATATGTTTTCACTGTTGACCGCCGCGGCAAAAACGCCGTCGTAATCCGCAGTACCCCAAACGTCAGACTCGTTCTCCGGCTTCGCGTAGTAGGAGTTGACAAAGTAGTAATATTCGTTATGAGGCCCGCAAGGCGTTTCTTTTTTAAAGCTCACCTTGTTCCACCCCATTTGCGGTACCCGGACTCTTGCTGCGTCGAACTTTACGACCCTGCCTTTGAGCCAGCCCAGGCAATCCGTGTTCTCTTCCTCGCTGAACTCAAGCAAAATCTGCATGCCGACGCAAATACCAAGGAAGAAAGCTTTTCTCCGTTGCACCGCATCTTCCAATGCCTTCAGTAAATCCATATCGCGCAAAGATTCCATCGTCGCTTTAGCGCTGCCCACCCCCGGCAGAATGATATGGGACGCTGCCTCCAAATCTTCGGGCTTGCGGGCGAAATCCGCCTCATTGCCGAGGCGCGAGACGGCGTGCAGCACGCTCGGGGCGTTTCCGGCTTTGTAGTCAATAATCTTTATCATCGCCATGACCTCCAATGCGAGAAATGAACGAGTTGCTACCACTCCGCCGTTTTCAGACTATACCCTGGGCCAGCATTGCGTTGGCTACTTTTAAGAACCCCGCGATATTGGCGCCGACCACGAAGTTGTCTGCGTACCCGTACTCCTTGGCCGCGTTTGCGCTGTTATGGTAGATATCCTTCATGATTTTTTTCAGCCGGGCGTCGACTTCTTCAAACGTCCATGCCATCCGCACGGAATTCTGGCTCATCTCCAGCGCCGACGTCGACACACCGCCTGCGTTTGCCGCCTTACCGGGCCCGAAGAGCACTTTGTTTTCAATCAGATACTCCGTCGCGTCAAGGGTCGTCGGCATGTTCGCCCCTTCGCAAACGGCTATCACGCCGTTCTTGACGAGTTCTTTCGCGTCGTCCAGGACAAGTTCATTCTGCGTGGCGCAGGGCAGGGCGACATCGGCTTTAATACCCCATATCCCTTTCCCTTCGTGGTATTCGGAACCCGGGCGGTAACTTTTATACTTTGTCAATCTCTCGCGCATTACTTCTTTGATTTCCTTAATAACGGCAAGATCGATCCCTTCCTTGTCATAAATCCAGCCGTTGGAATCGCTGAGTGCCACGACTTTACCGCCAAGTTCCGTAACCTTTTCCGTCGCGTAAGTGGCGACATTCCCCGAGCCGGAAATAACGACAGTCTTCCCATCAAACGATTGCCCGTGGTCGCTCAGCATTTCATTCGCATAATACGAGAGCCCGTACCCCGTCGCTTCGGTCCTCGCGAGGGAACCCCCGTAGGTAAGCCCCTTGCCGGTCAGCACGCCTTCGTTGACATTTTTTATCCGCCTGTACTGGCCATATAAATAGCCAATCTCCCGGCCGCCCACGCCGATATCGCCGGCAGGCACGTCGGTATCCGCGCCGACATAGCGGTAAAGCTCGGTCATAAAGCTCTGGCAGAAAGCCATGACCTCGCGGTCGGACTTTCCCTTGGGGTCGAAGTCGCTGCCACCTTTCCCACCGCCGATCGGCAGGGTCGTAAGTGAGTTTTTGAAGATCTGCTCAAACCCTAAAAACTTTATTATGCTTAGGTTGACGGATGGATGGAACCTGAGCCCACCCTTGTACGGGCCGATGGCGCTGTTGAACTGAACGCGGAATGCGCGGTTCACGCGCACATTCCCGCTGTCGTCAATCCACGGCACGCGGAACAGGATCTGGCGCTCCGGTTCGACCAGGCGCTCAAGCAAGCCGGCCTTCGAGTATTTATCGTCCTTGTCCACAACAGGCTTCAGCGACCTCAGGACCTCTGTCGCCGCCTGGTGAAACTCAAGTTGATTGGGGTTATTCGCAATCAACTCGCCTAAGACTTTTTCTACATAAGACATGACATATCCTCCTGTATATTCATAGAAAATCTCTTCTAAGCTCCTCATCCGTACTCGCCGAAAGGTAGGACAACGGTATATCGAGCGCCGTCAGCGCGCCGGTCCGCCCCTCCCGGTAGCACCGGTGGGCCGCGCGCGCGAACGCGACCAGCACGCTTGCGGTGAACTCCGGATTGCTGCAAAGATCCAATGAGAACTCCATCGTGTGCCTGCTGCCGTTTGCTTCGCCGCTGTGGATAACGAAACCGCCGTGCGACATCCCCGAGTGGTCGGCAGCAAACTCTTCATTGCTGATAAAATGGACGATTGTGTCATAATCCGCGAAATAGTGGGGCATGGTCTTAATTCTATTCTCAATGTCAGGCTTGTGCGCCCCTTCTTTGGCCACGACAAAGCATTCCCTTATATGCTTCTCCCTGGTTGTAAGAAGTTCCCCTTCGCCTTTCCTTGCTTTCTCCACCGCTGTCGCAATCGGAATGGTGTACTGGATGGCGGCTTCGACCCCGTCAATTTGCCTGATCGCGTCTGAATGGCCCTGGCTGACGCCCTTGCCCCAGAATGTACACCCGGAGCCGTAGGGTAATATGGACCTCGCAAGAACCCGGTACATTGAGAACAGTCCCGGATCCCAGCCTGCGGAAATAACCGAAGTCAACCCCGCATTCCGGGACGCTTCATCCATCGCCTTATAATACTCCGGGATTTTTGCGTGCGTGTCATAACTGTCCACAGTGTTGAAATGACCGGCTAACTGCGGGCCTTGCACGGGCAAATCCGTCGCAGAGCCGCCACATAAAATCATTACATCCACTTTGCCCTTTAAGCTGGGCGCGTCGTTTACATGGACTATTGGCACTGACGGCGTATCGATTGTCAAATCAACAGGCGACCGCCTTGTCAACACCGCCGCAAGTTCAAAATCCGGGTTTAGCTGTATGGCTTTTTCCACCCCGCGTCCGATATTGCCATAACCCACGATGCCGACATTGATTTTGCTCATTCTTTTCTCCCCTTATTCTGTGGCGTAATTTGTAAAATATCCCTGGACTAATACGATAGGCGTACCTTTATCGCCCGAGCCGCTCATAAGGTCGCACAGGCTGCCGACTAAGTCGGTATACCTTCTTGGAGTCGTGCCCAAAGCCTTATCTTTAAGATTTGTCGTTTTTGCCTTTATCGCAACATCGACAGCCTTCTTCAACTCATTCCCGCTTTTTCCCGCGAAGTCGCTATCCAGCATGTATTTGAGCTTTATTTCGTTTGGCGTTCCCTCCAGCCCCGGGGTATACGCGGGGGAAACGACCGGATCGGCCAGCTCCCATATATGGCCGACAGGATCTTTGAACGCGCCGTCCCCATAGACCATCACTTCAACTTGCTTGCCGGACGCATCCTTTATTTTTGACGCGATATCCCTAACGACAGCTTCGCAATCCCTGGGGAAAAGCTTTACTGAATCCTCAGTGGCCTTGTTGGACCCCAGTAGCCCGTACTGCCCGTTGTACCCGCTGCCGTCGACGGAACAGGATAATACATCGTCCAGCCCGTAAACGGTTTTTGCGCCCATTTCCTTTAGCAGGCGCTTTGACCTGAACCGGGTATGTATATCACAGCACAATACATTCTTCGTGAAGGTGAGTATACGCCGTACGTCATTTGCGAAAATAATCTCTATGTGATCGCCGAAGGATTTATAATAATCGACATAGTCAACATTCGTAAACACATGAGCTATGTCATACCCGAAATTCTCCCGATAGGTCTTTTCTGTCAGCAAGTCCGTGTACGGATTGATATCCGCCTTGTCGAGCATATCCCATGATATGAGTTCGTTCCCGACTTCATCAGCGGGGTATGACAGCATGATGTAAAGCTTGTCGCAGCCCTGCGCGACGCCCTTAAGAATATTGGAAAAGCGGTTCCTTGATAGGATGGGGAATGTAATGGCGAGCGTACCGTCCGGATATTTTTTGCGGATGTCCGCAGCGATATGTTCGCAGCTCGCGTAATTACCCTGCGAGCGGGCAATCACCGCCTCTGTGACTCCAATTATATCCCTATCATTAAGTTCGAAGCCCTCCTCTTTGGAAGCGGATAATACGCTGTCCACTACTATTTGCACTATATTGTCACCCGTGTTTATCAATGGGGCGCGAAGTCCCCGCGCGACTGTTCCCACAGCCTTCATTGTCTCATCCTCCATTATATTTTGCGGATATATTATGAGCAAAGCCGTGACATTTGCCCACGATATTATCATAATACGTTCGGCACGATAAGTAAAACTTATTTTTTTGATTGAATTATAAAAGAATCCCGTGACTTTAGTCACGGGAGGTATTACCATGGTGCATTCAGCAGTATTGGCGGCGATAAAGCATTTCACCCCTTGATTTGGCGGGGGATAGGGGGGATTGGCCGTATCAGGATAAATGACTACGCAATGTGTCGACTACCTCGTCAATATTGATTGGCTTTCCGATGTGACCGTTCATACCGGCGGCGATACAGTGATCAATATCCTCCTTAAACACATTGGCCGTCATCGCAACTATCGGGACGGTACTTGCATTTGGCGTATCCAGGGAACGTATTTTCCGCGTCGCTTCGTATCCGTCCATTTCCGGCATTTGGATATCCATCAAAATCATATCATACTTATCAGGCGCCTCGGAAAACATACGGACGGCTTCCGCACCGTTTACGGCAACGTCTATTTTCAATAAGGTATGCTCCAAGAGCGTCAGAACGATTTCGCGGTTGATATCAACGTCCTCCGCAAATAAAATCTGATATCCCGCAAATATCCCGGTATTATCGTTTTCGTTTGATTCTTTGGACTGCGCATCACCGCTGATATAGTCGTTTAATACATTGGCTATGGTGGATGGGAACAATGGCTTCATAATGAATCTATCAATCCCCGTTTCCTTCAACTCTTCCAGAACTACGCCGAAATCGACGAATGAAACCAGAATAATGAGCGAATCCCTCTGTGCGGACAATTGATTCTTGAAGTCCTTGACAAAACCAACCCCGCTCACATCTGACAACTTCATGTCGATAAAGTAGATATTGTAAGCCCCGTTTTGCTCGATGAGGCGGAGCGCGTCCTTGCCATCTATTGCGGTGTCGCATATCAGTCCAAAACCTTCAATAATCCCTTTCAGATCTTTCAGTATATGTAAGTCGCTGTCTACTGCCAGGACACGGGTATTCTTCAGTTCATCTTCCTTTGCGTTAATGTGGACAGCGGTATTCTCGCCGCGTTTCATGCATACTGTAAAATTGAATACCGTACCTTTGCCATAATCGGATTCGATCCAAATTTCGCCCCCCATCATTTCAATGATGTTTTTTGTTATGGGAAGACCAAGTCCGGTTCCGCCGAACTTGCGCGATGTGTGGGTTTCGGCTTGTGTGAAAGCGTGGAACAGGTCTGACTGCTGTTCGGGACTTATCCCGATACCGGTGTCACTGACGGCGATCTTAATTTTGCAGATACCGTTTTCTTCGCTCAGCAAATACGTGTTGATTTTGATAGATCCGTGTTCAGGTGTGAATTTGACCGCGTTACCGAGCAAGTTTGTTATTGCCTGCACTAGACGCTGGTCGTCGCCAATCAGCATTTGCGGGATGGCCCTGTCGATGTAAATCGCGAAATCATGGTTTTTTTCGTTGATCCGGAAACTTATGATACTCGCGACTTTTTCAAACAGTTTTTCGAAGTCGAAAGCTACTTCGGATAGTTCAAGCTTTCCGGCTTCTATCTTCGACATGTCCAATATATCGTTTATAATGCCAAGTAAATGCTTCGACGCGTCATTGATCCTTACCAGACTGTAATCTTTCTTTTTGGCGTCATCGGCGGACATACCTATCGTTGCCATGCCAATGATGGCGTTAATGGGCGTCCTTATCTCATGGCTCATATTCGCAAGAAACTCGCTTTTGGCGCGGGAAGTCGCCTGCGCCGCTTCCTCCGCTGCTTTGCGCTCAGTTACATCACGGGATATTCCTGTGAGCCCGACAGTTACCCCATTTTGGATAATCGGCACCTTAATCGTTTCGCACAGTATCAGCGCCCCGTCCGCACCAGGTACAAACTCTTCGGAGATGACCCTTGTACCTTCATTCAGTATTCTCATATCCGACTCATTGCAAGCCTGCACCATCTCGGGGGGCGCGCCCAATCCTTCCGCGTCGTCCTTGCCAATAAGGTCCGCCTCAAGAACGCCGAAATATTTTTCCATGTGCTCATTACATCTTGTGTACTTTAAATTCAAGTCTTTGCAAAAAATAAAGTCCGGTATGGAGTTGAATATCGCTTTCATCGTAGCGGCTTCGAGCTCAAAGTTATGGGATGTGGTTCTTAATGATTCTTCCATCTCCTTACGTTTGGTGATGTCGCGGGATATTGCCGTCAAACCTATGACCTTCCCGTTTTGCCAAATCGGGGTTTTTATGGTTTCACACAGTAAAACTGACCCGTCCTTGCCGGGTACAAATTCTTCATACGTCACCGTCAGCCCTTCATTTAACGTTCTTGTGTCTTGTTCGCGGAACAGGCGGGCCGTCTCTTCGGGTAAATGTAGCCCTTCCAAGTCGTCTTTCCCGATAAGGGTTGATCTGTCTATACCAAAGTAATCCTCTAATCTGTTATTCACTATTGTGTAATTGAAATTAGTATCTTTACAAAACACGAAATCCGGGATTATGTCGAATACAGCCTCGAGCATTTGCTTTTCTATCACCAGTTTTTGCGAAAGTTCGTAGTTCTGCCTACTACGCCTACTACATTTAGCAAGCATAAAGCTGAGTATGATGATTGCTATTGCGCTGATAACCAGCAAACCTGCCATAATTTCCATAACCGTCTAATTTCCCTTCACAGTCAACTTATCTCAGTTCAAATACTTGCGTCCTTCCCTGATTGATAACGGCGACAAAGTTTCCATTCCCGGCTAAGTTTTCTACGTTCTTACTGTACTAATCCTCCAAGATCGGGCCTTTCCCTACAACAAAATCACCTTCATAATACCGTTTTCGGATACTCGCCGATTCTTCGATCCAGGCATCCATACCGATAAGCTTCATCCTGCACAGATTATATACTTTCATATTATGTGGAAAACTCGCCCCTTTTGCCGTTGGAGCCAATAAACCGCACGGAAAATCATCGCATTCAAAACAATATGCAACGCCTTTTCCCTGAGAACACGCCCATGTGGTGCAATCAAAGTCCGCGTATCGGCATTTGCCGTTTTCGGCCCGGCAACCTTTACATGCGACCTCGTCCGGTGAAATTCCACGGTATTCAGCTACCTTCTTTTTGATTTCGTCCGTAATGATTTCTTCGTGAAGATTACAGTTAAAGCAATCTAATCCACATGGTGCGGTTTGATATTTCTTGTCCATGTCTATGCCTCCTCACACACTTTTGTTGAACGTGACGTGCTTCTCTTCTAAAGATATTATGCCGACCACATAGCAAGAGCATATTACCATATCAGAGGGGGATTTACCAGAGAAACGCTGACAAATAGCATCAGCCCCCTGTACAAACGTTGACAAATAGCATCAGCCCCCGTCACAAAACCTAATCTCAAAGGCTCGTTTGGAATCGCCGTCAAAACCTATGGATATATAGAATCTATGCGCATCATCTGTTCGTAATACACAAGTATACTTTTCTCCCCATTCCGGGTGTTGGAATGCCGTTGTCGCGAAACCGCGCTTTCGATAAAATCCGACCGCTTCCTCGACTGTTTCGGCTTCGAGCGGCAAGCTGTACATTTTCTGTAAGGCAATTACCATCGCACCGCCAATACCTTGTCTTTGCCTGTCCTCTGCAACGGAAATCAAGTGAATCACTACTTTATCGCCGTGTACCTCAAATCCGCAGATACCTACCACCCTACCATACTCGACCCACCCGAAAAAGTGCAGCTTGTCGGACGACGAGTACATTGCAGCTTCTTTGGCGACGCCCTCCGGTGAGCCGTCAAGAGCGGCGTAAGAGATGATTACACCCACTTCAGGTTCGAATACTCGCGCTTTGATGTCTTGAAACAAAGACCCTTGCCTGTCGAAGATGATCGCGTACATCCTCATATCGACAGACTGACCGTTTTTGACAGCATTTTGGCGAAGTATGCCCTCCAACTGAAAGCCTGCTTTTTCCAACACGCGGCACGAAGCGTTATTATGGGCGTAGGGTTCGGCAAAGATACGGACAATATCGGTGTTTTCAAATATATAGGCGCACATCTGCCGGACGGCCTCGGTCATTATACCTTTGCCCCAATATGGCTCGGCAATGTAATACCCCATCTCGGCAGTATGTCGGTGGACGTTATCTTTGCGAAATACGCCGATGCTTCCAATGACATTATTATCTATGCAAATCGCAAATGCGTACTGCGTATCTTTTTTGGCGGTAAGGGTTGCAGCGATAAAGTCCGCAGCATCCTTTTCTGTGTACGGATACGGAATCCCGTCGCGCAAATTATCCAGCACTTTTTCATTGTTGATTGCCGCCTTCAACTCCGGTGCGTCCCCGATTTTCCATTCGCGTAAATCTATTTTTGGTTTACCAGATGGATTTCCAACCATTGATGTAGTCCTCATGTCCCTTTAATAACCGCACTTTCGTTCTGCTAATATGCCAACTACCGGATTACCAAAAATCTTGGTTATTGCCGTTGCTTTTTCTTGCCGGCAAAGTCAGTCGATACGCGCAAATCTGCCATTATCGCCTTTATGTCGATTTCCGAAAGAGGAAACTCTGCGCTTGGCGCATGATGAAGCAGCGCGGCGATTTTTTCCTGGCTTTCTTTTATCTCTTTGGCTTTGACGTTTAGCATTTGAAGCGTTCTCTCTAATATATCCCGCTCCTCGCTGTTTTCATGGCTTAGTATCAAAACAATCTCCGCAAGCGGAACCCCCGCGTCACGATATGTGCATTTCTTTTCCAAACGCTCCGCCGAATCATCCGAGTAAAGGCGATAATTCGATTCGCTGCGCGCTTCCGCTTCGAGAAGCCCAATAGATTCATAATAAAGAAGCGCGGTGCGAGAAAGCCCTGATCTCTTGCATAACTCCCGAATGGTATACATTTCCTCATCTCCATATCATGAGTATAGACTATAAAGTAATAGACAGGTCAAGTGTAAAAAAGAAACCTGTAGTAATTAATGATAAGACTTGATCCGATTGTGACAAATCAATATCCTCTTTTGTTTCCAGTGAACCTCTTGACAAAAACGAAATCAATCTGCATAATGAGTAATTAGTAAACTGTATTGAGTATATTGCAAAATATGTCGAACGATTTGCAGGGGGGTCTTTTATGTTCAAAAGAAAATTAGTATCACAACTCGCGGAAAGGCTGGCCGAGCCGCGTAAGTTTGTTCAGATTGTCGTAGGACCAAGACAAACGGGCAAGACAACGGCGGTAACACAAGCCCTTGAAGAATTAAATATGCCGACACATTTCGTCAGTGCAGATGATCCGAGCCTCAATTCAACGGAATGGCTGCGTAACGAATGGGAACAAGCCCGCGCCCTTGCCAAACCGAGCGCAGCTTTGCTCGTCGTTGATGAAATTCAAAAGATTAAAGGCTGGTCACCAATTGTAAAACTCCTTTGGGATGAGGACAGCAGGCTTCATGTGCCGCTGAAAGTAGTCCTCACCGGTTCGTCCTCGCTTCTGCTGCAAAAAGGGCTTGCGGAATCACTGATGGGACGATTTGAGATATTGTATTCGCAACATTGGAGTTATTCCGAGTGCAAGGAAGCGTTCGGGTACAGTCTTGACGACTTCTTATTCTTCGGCGGTTATCCCGGCGCGTCCGCGCTTATCAAGGACGAGGCGCGTTGGGCGCGGTATATGGGCGCGTCCATCGTAGAACCGACGATCTCGCAGGATATTTTGATGATGGAAGAAGTGCGGAAACCCGTGCTGCTACGTTCGCTATTTATGCTCGGTTCCGGCTACAGCGCGCAGGAGTTGTCCTTTACGAAGATGCTCGGGCAACTCCAAGACGCGGGAAATACGGTTACGTTGGCGCATTATCTCGACCTTTTAGGGAAAGCGAACATGCTGACCGGCTTGCAAAATTATTCGGGCAACCAAATCCGCGCCCGCAAAAGCTCGCCGCGTTTCATGGTGTACGACACATCGTTAATGACATACGCGGATGGCGCGAACAGGCGGCGTCTGCTTGACAACCCGACAGACAGGGGGCGGCTCGTTGAGAGCGCGGTCGGCGCGTACCTGCTTGCCAGAGGTAAAGAGGAAGGCTTTGAGGTCTATTGGTGGCGCGAACGCGGCAATGAGGTCGATTTCGTCGTTAAAAAAGGCAGTCAGCTTACAGCCATAGAAGTAAAGAGCGGCAAGGTGAAAGGCGTCGGGGGCAGCCTTGTTTTCAAGCAACTTTACCCCGAAGCCCTGTCCATTATCATCGGCAGTGTCAACTACGGGCTAGAGGATTTCCTATTGGGCAATAAGCAGATATTTATTTAAGGATTACTAACCGCTAAATTATAAATAACTTAACCGGAGTAATTTGACGAAAAAGCGGGGAAACGAGGAACTACCGGATTGCCATGAATCTTGGTTATTGCCGTTGCTTTTTCTTGCCGGCAAAGTCAGTCGATATGCGCAAATCTACCATTACATTATAATACGAAAAACTGGTATTTCAATAAAAAATGCAAGCCTCCCTGCGGTCAGAGACCACCGCCGAGGGGACTCGCAAAGGCTGTAGTACCAACACAAAAGAAAGGCATTGCATAAATCGCCTTTTCGTAAAAAAAAGAGCTGGTTATTACCAGCTCTTTTTTTGCTCGACGCAAAAACCTGTAAGGAGGGTTACAAAATGCGTATTGACGATAATATTTTAGCGCAAGCGAGAGCGGCAGACGTTCCCGCTTTTTTGAGAAGTACAATTCATGCCATAGTATTCGGTGAGCTTATGTACACGATGAACTTTCTTTGTATAATCATAGCAAATAGCCTCCGTTTACTTTTTTCGTGTACTGGAGATGATGCGGTTGATTTCAACTTCGCTGAACCTTAAAAATTTCAACAAGGAGTTGTGCGCTTCGGGCGAGTTGTTTTCAAGCGCTTCATGTATCTGGAGAAACACTTCTTCACCGATTCCGAGCGGGGCAAGAGACGCCATAATTGTCTTTATGTCGATTCCCGAAAGAGGAAACTCTGCGCTTGTCTAAAAGAAGCTATACGAGATGAATAGTCAGTAAGCGGTGTACTTCTTTCCTGAAATGGGATAAATTATGGTATAATAACAGCGGAGGAATGGTAAATGGATAAATACGATGAAGCGGTAAAACTTTGGCGGAACTGGCGCGTACAGTCGGAAGCGGACATTGACCGCCGCCTTGAGAATTTCCGCGTCCTGTTTGCGTATAACTCAGGCAAAATCGAAAACGACGCAATAACATCGGGGCGTTCACAAAAAAGTGGACGCCTTTTATTATGTCAAAAAAAGGCGTCCCCATGAAAAAGCTAAATCAGTCCTGCCATTTTAACCCATCGCGTCGCGAAGGGTGTCTTTAAATTTATCGAACATGGATTTTTTGCCCATTTGCTGATGTTCCGGCGTTACCTCCGCAAACTCCTGCAGAAGCTTCTTTTGTTTATCATTCAGCTTGGTCGGAGTGGACAAAACAGCCCGGACATGCTGGTCGCCCCGTCCGCTTCCCCGGCGGTGAGGAACGCCGTGCCCTTTCAGCCGGAAAAGCGTACCCGTTTGGGTTCCTTCCGGAACTTTCATTTTCACGACTCCGTCTAAAGTCGGAACGTCAATTTCCGCCCCCAGCGCCGCTTGGACAAAAGTTATGGGGATTTCACAGTAAATATCGTTCCCTTCCCGCTCAAAAAATCTGTGACTTTGAACCTGTAAAGCAATATACAGATCTCCGGCCGGGCCTCCTCTGGCGCCGGCTTCCCCGTCGCCGCCGAGCCTGAGATTCAAGCCGTCTTCCGAGCCTTTAGGTACGTTTATCTTCAAGGTTTTTACTTTGCGCACCTTGCCTTTGCCGCTGCAAGCCTTACACGGCGTGCTGATGGTCCGCCCTTCACCGTTACAGGACGGGCAAGGGCGGGCGGTCTGGATTTGGCCGAAAGGCGTACGCTGCACCATTTTCACCTGCCCGCTGCCACTGCACTGGGAACAGGTTGAGGGGTGGGTGCCCGGAGCCGCTCCGGATCCCTGGCAGTCTGAGCAAGTTTCGTCCCTGGGTACCTGGATTTCCTTTTCCGTGCCAAACACCGCTTCTTCAAAAGTAAGTTTCATAACATAACGCAGATCGGCTCCCCGTTGGGCAGCGTTACGCCGACCGCCGCCACCGCCGCCGCCGCCAAAAAACATATCAAATATATCGGAAAAACCACCGCCAAACCCTCCGAAGCCGCCGCCGGAAGAAGCGCCGTTAAAGGCAGCATGACCAAATTGGTCATACTGTCCTCTTTTCTCAGGATCTGACAATATTTCATATGCTTCATTTATTTGCTTCATTAATATTTCTGCATTTTCACGATCACGTGAAGAAGTAGTTTCATAACGATCTGGATGATATTTTCCAACAGCTTTTCTATATGCAATTTTAAGTTCATTATGCGTGAAGCATAATTTTAAGCCTAGCATATTACGATAGAATGCAATTAGATCAGAAGCAGAAGATTGATCATCATTTGAATCAAATGATGATTTTGCTTTATCCTTTTCAAAATAATATTTAAACGGTAAATAACCATTAGGCTCCATGCCATTTAATTTCCACATAATCAATGCTTCATCTCGACAAGAATTAAGTATAGTATCAATTTCATAACTACCAGCTTCAAGACCATATAGATTATATTTTTGAGATGATACGTTACCTCTTGAAAACTCACTATCTGAAAAGGATAGACAAACCCAACCATTAGAAAAGTTTAAGTCAATGTCATAAACAGTGCCCCAACCATAAGTATTTTTTTTGGTTTCTAGTGACCAAGCATAATTTTGTTTATCTTTTTCTGAATATATTTTATGATTACATATATAATAATAACTTTTATATTTATTCCATTGAGAATGAAAAAGTTTAATTATATCTACTTCTGATATATTTTTATTTTGATATGTAGTAATATTAATAATTATTTCTTCGTTAATATGTCGCTTCCTCTCAGAATCTTCAATTTTATTTGAAATTGGATCAATAATAATTAATTTCAAGAGTAACCAAATAATAATTATTACAGGAGAGCCAAACATAAGATAAAGAATAATGCTACCTATATTCATAATTATTTAAACTCTTACCTTTTCTCATATCATTTGGATTTATTCTTTTTTTTTGGTCAAAGAGTTTTTTATATTCTTCTTTATTGTGTTCAATAAGAAAATCACGTAAATAATCTTTATAATCTTCTTCTGTTTGTCCGAAACATGATTTTATTATCTGATATATACGCTTATCCCATCTTGCCGCTTGTGATTGCATCGAAAGCAAGCTCAAAGCACCGCTCATGCCATTCACCCCCCCACTCAAAACCGCTGTAATCTTTAATATGAACGAAGTCAATGTTATGCAGTTGCATTAAATCGAGCAAATTTTCCCATAAATCAGCATTCTTTTCTTTTTCGCCGTTACTAAGCCGCCAGTTCCGCCTGCGCCATTTCATCAGCCAATTTTCTTCCCGAACGCCTCTGATAACGTACTC
>Ga0082212_10005950_pt1 | contig 16502 bp, 11 predicted proteins | sample TergutNt197P3_FD_71548 | JGI IMG/M metagenome (GOLD analysis project Ga0082212, IMG submission 71548) | Neocapritermes taracua P3 segment gut microbial communities from Petit-Saut dam, French Guiana - Nt197 P3 | ecosystem: Host-associated > Arthropoda: Insects > Digestive system > Gut ... | reverse complement strand
AACCAGTCGCCTATGAGTACGGAGTTAATCGAATGACTGTTTTTGGTTCTTACGCCAGAGGTGAAGCCACACCGGAAAGCGATATCGATCTTCATTTGGTTGATAAAGGCGGCTCATGGGGTTATTTTAAGCTTTGCTGCTTTCGACAGGACTTGGAAGATACGCTTGGCGTGAATGTCGACGTATTGACGACCGGTTCGTTGGATCACGAAGTACTTGAGGCGGTACAAAGAGATGAGGTATTAATCTATGAGCGATAAAGACAAAGATTTGTATATACTCAAGAAGATAATCCAATACAGCAGAGAAGCGGACGAGACTATTCAACGGTTTGGCGATTCCATTGATACGCTGAAAGCGGACAAAATCTATCGGAATGCGGCAGCAATGTGCATATTACAAATCGGTGAACTTGTGGGACTTTTATCTGAAGAGATTACAACGAAATATACAATGATACCTTGGAAACAAATCAGAGGGATGCGAAACATCGCGGCGCATGGATATGAAGAATTCGATACTGATGTTTTATGGGAGACGCTTAAAACTGATTTACCAATTCTGCTTGAATACTGTACCGCAATTATTAATGCAGAGGGTCAATCAAACGATCACAGTAACACATAACTAAACGACCAGCAGGGAGCTTCGGCTTCCTGTTTTCAGAGGTGAACATTCAAATAGTGCGGTTGTAACCGCGTTATGGCAGAAGCGCCTTGCGGAAGATGTAGTTGGACTGGGGCTTTACAGAGATATCGTGAATATATATAGAATCAAGACGCCCGACAAGCTCGAGAAGCTGTTGCTCTTCATCGCGGATAATAATAGCCAGGATTATAATATGAAGACGATCGCCGATACCATCGGTTGCGAAAATAAAACAATAGTAAAACAAGTGAACAAGTGAACAAGGTTGAATTGTAAAGCAAGTTCCACCGTAGAAGAAGAATAAGAGTTACCGGACTAAATTCAGCTATAGTAACGAAAATTGCATTGACAAGCGTCGGAAAAGCGAGGAAACAAACAGGAGTTTATGGCATAGCAATCCTAAAAACCAAATTAGGCAAAGAGAAATGCATAGCAAACAGACCGGAAGGGTTTACATTTTTCAACTAACTTCCACCGGCCAAAACCGAAAATACCACTGTAAAAACTCATGCGGGCGCGGTAAAATAGTTATGGATTTATCTCAATAAATCCGGGGTTAGGGTTACCTCAGATGCTGGAACATACGTGAGGTAAACCCGGTCAAGTAGCGGGGGATTAGCGATCTTCATGGCCTTATATGGAGTAAGTCCATCAAGGCTATCCCTCGCTATCCCATTGATATGGCTTGCCAACAAAGCGACGTCGTACCAGGATAAATGGTCAAAGCCTGAACCTTTGGGTAAAACCCACCGGATATACTCGTGATTTTTCTCAATACCGCCCTTCTGGTATGAAGAATAGGGATCACAGTAAAACAGATAGGTCCTTCTTTTGTTGCTCAATGCGCTTGTTTCCAAGCCGCAAGCATCGAGGAAGGATGAGCCGTTATCCGTAAGGATGACCTGAAAGGTCTTGAAAAAGAGGCCGGCGCCAATTTGCTCTTCAAGGTAATCAAGGGTTGCCAACACTTCGTCCTGGGTATTCCGTTCAAGCAGAAAGATGAGCATCAGCTTCGTTTCCTTGGAGAAAAGGGTGAGCAAGGCTTTCCCGCCCTTTTTCCCTTCCACGATGTCCATCTCCCAGATATGGATGCCCGGGTTGGCTTCGACGAAGCCCTGGAAATCCAGGTAAGTCCTGCCTTTTCTTGAAGCCATATCCTTGGGGGCCCGCTTCTTTTTGCGGGGCTTATAGCGGACGGCGCTCCGTAAGTCGATGTTCTTTAGCGAAAACACACCGGAACTAACGTACCGGTACAAGGTCGACTTTGAACAGGGGATTTGATCCGGGCAGGTGTTGTAGATGTGGGATAGGGGCTGGCCCTTTTTGACAAGCGGCGTGATGAAATTGTCGAGTTCCATGCACTCTTCCTCGCCGATCATGATCCCCATTCTTGACGTGTGCAGGCGCTGCGTATATTTTCGTTGGGCGCTCACCGCTTTATAGTAGTATTTCTCCAGTCGGCAAGCCTTTTTCTTTTGGCAGCCGTTACAGACGAAGGGGGCCTTCTTTAGTTTCGGGCATTCTTCCTTTTCAAAATTTTTGCAGACGTCATTGCAGTGGTTACAACGGTGGCAACCCGAGACGCAATGTTTGTCCCGGTCTTCAGGAGCACACAAGTAAGATTCTCCGCAGCTTTTTTGGTGGACACATAAATTGACCCCGTTATCGACGAAACTGCCCGCTTTCTTATACACCCTGTTCGTCTTCACTTCTTTTGCAACCGTCGTTGGGTCTTTAGAAAGCTGCCTCGCGATTTCTTTGAAGGTCATATTTGTCCGTAGCGCCTCTGCGATAAAATCCCTGTCTTCCTCCATCAGATGTTTTCCGTTCGGCCGGATCACTTTCTTTGACATGGGGTTAGCCCTCCTCTCGCGCCCGCATGTCAGAATCCAGTAGTGTATATAGTTTATATCATGATGTCATCGCTTCCGGTTTTTCTTTGCACACCGACTTTGTCGGTAAAGGTTTCCTTCGGACGATTTAAAGTCGCCTTCGATAGGATCCATTAGCCAGTCAATGCGCCTATCGCCATCACCGCATCGCCTCTGGGCTTGTCAATGGGCTTTCGCGGCATAAACGGGCCCCACGCTTTAAGGGATGGAACGCTTCGGCGTTCCCTTTGAATGGAATGTTTGAGGTGCCCATTTATTCCACGGTCCCATTGAGAAGCCCCGTTTTTCGCGTCCAATGGCAACGCCGACACCGAGGGGCAGGGACAGGGTTCCCGCACCTCGGCGCCGCGCCGCTCATCATACGCGAAAAAGCAGCGATGCTACAGCGTTCTTGGCAAGGGTTTTGCAAAGGGGCTACGCGCCCCCTTGCATCCCCCCGGCCTCTCCCTTCAGGGCAGGGATTATGGGAAAACAGATTTTTGAGCGGTAACGAAAACACTTCAACAGTGTGTAGGGGGTGAGTTGGTGCTATAACGCCATATTGAGGTATCCAATACATGACGTTTCAGCTAAAAAAAGATTCCCACAGTAAATTCTGTTTCTTAGTCCCAAAGTGGAACTTAAAATAATATTCAAGCTTGCCTTGCGGGAGGCAGAAGGGAGAAAAAAAGCGATTGACAGGCATAGACTAAACGTGTTAGACTGAGCCTAGTCTAATACGTTTAGTCTGGAGGATGAGTTATGGCAAAGAACACAACGCTAACCGCCGCGGAAGAAAAACTCGCGGTTCTGATATGGCGGGATGCGCCGCTGACCTCGCCCGATCTGGTCGCGACTGCCGAACGGGAGATGGATTGGAAGAAGTCGACGACTTACACGGTACTTAAGAAACTATGCGACAAGGGCGTGTTCAAAAATGAAAACGCGAGTGTATCGGTTTTGCTTACCCGCGACGAGCAGCTTGCCCGTCAGAGCCGCAGCTATGTGGAAGACGCTTTCGGCGGGTCGTTGCCGAAGTTCATCACTTCATTCATCGGTGGGGGGAAACTAACAAGGGCACAAGCGGAAGAAATAAAACGTCTGATTGAAGAACACGAGTGATATGTCTTTATCGCGGTTTCTTACCGACGCCGATCTTGTGAAACGGAGGCCATGATGGAAAAAATATTTCTCACTTTATTGAATATGAGTTTGACAGGGACGTTTGTAATAGCGGTAATTTGCGTAGCCCGCCTGCCGCTTAAAAAAGCGCCGAAGATCATCTCCTATTGCCTGTGGGCGGTAGCGGGATTTAGGCTGGCGTTTCCCTTTTCGATTGAGAGCGTTTTCAGCCTGATACCGTTTAAAGCCCGGTCGATACCGCCTGACATAGCCATGCAACCCATACCGCGCATTGACAGCGGAATACCTGTTATCAATAATGCGGTCAGCAGTATCCTTCCAGCCCCCGCGCCCATCGACAGCGTAAATCCGTTACAGATATGGACAGCTATCGGCGCGTGGATTTGGATAATCGGCGTTGCCATAATGTTCATTTACGGCGTTGTATCGTTCTTTATCCTCAAACGAAAAATGAGCGAAGCGGCTCATTCGGAAACGAATATCTTTGAAGCGAAAAACATCAACTCGCCTTTCGTGCTAGGTGTTTTCAAGCCGAGGATTTATCTGCCCATCGGTTTGTCGGGGCAGGAAAGAAGCTATATTATCCTGCACGAGCAAACGCACATACGGCGGCGCGACCATATCGTAAAGCTCGCGGCGTATTTTGTTTTATGCCTGCATTGGTTCAATCTGTTAGTATGGACAGCGTTTCTGCTGATGGGCGTCGATATGGAAATGTCCTGCGATGAGCGCGTGCTAAAAAAGATGGGCGGCGAAACAAAAAAGGATTATTCGCTGTCGCTGCTATCCTTGGCAACAGAACGGCGTTTTGTCAGCGGCAGTCCTCTCGCTTTCGGAGAGGGCGGGATAAAGGAGCGGGTCAAAAATGTTTTGAAGTTTAAGAAAACGGCAAGGGGAATCATCGTTGCGGCGGTGGCGTTAGCAGCTGTGTTGAGCGTGGGGTTTGCGTTAAACAAAGCAGACGCGAGCATAAATAGCGTTCCCAAAACATCGCCTTTACTTGCCGTCGGGCTAATAACTGACGATTCGGCGGATCAACGCGTCAATTCCGCGCAATTAACAAACGGATGGACTGTTGAAAACAAAAACGGTACGAGTACAAGTTACGTGGCTGATTCAAGCGGCGCGCTGCAGCTCAATGACGGATACGATGATATCACGCTCAATTTATCCGGCGCAAACGGGGAAATCGTGTTAGAATTCAGCGACGGCTACCCGCCGTTGTCCTTATCCGTACAACGTTGGGACGCGAAATACGCGGGTACGGATTCGACCGATGTATGGGATAATGGAGAGCCGGTTGCGGTCGATGGGAATAGTTTTAGTATCGGTAATATTGGCGTCGATTACATTTATGAGGTATACGCGAAGTGGGAACAAGGTTATTCGTGGTACGCGTTTCGCGTAGACGCAGGAGATGAAACTCCAGAAGAATATGTCATTCGTAAAATATATTCTTTGGAAGAAACATATATCCCAATTCATATGAAGCCATTTTCGGTTGTAACCTATAACGAAGACGCCGTCCCCACAATAATGGAAGGCGGGAAGATGACGGCGGAAGATTTGCGCAACCATGAAGCCCGGGATTTTATCTCTGATTATCCTTATAATGATACAGACGAAATAATGCTTGTCGTACCGTATATCAAGGCGGAATATGATCTGCACGGCTTCATTCAAAATATCTACTATCTTAATCCGGATTACCCCGGTGAAACCCGGCTAGACCCGACGAATTGGTGGCCGGGCGACACAAGATCAAACAGAGGGGAAGCCGCGCCGAGGCAAAGGGATATAACGCCGACTCCTGCGAACTGGACGCGCAATCAATCTCTTGGCGCGGATAATCCGCAGTTGGATTACGCGGGGCAGTTCGTGGGCGATGATGGACTGATCGGTACGCGGGTCATCTTTCACGGATATTTCGGGCTGTTCGTCTACGACACCAGAGAACAGAGAATCGTTTTTTCTCTTGATTTGAAAGCTATCGGTTGCGACAGCACGCAAGGCGACGCTTACTGCGAGGTTATCGTCAATGATTCGGGTGATAAGATTATCCTTCATCCAATGAACGTCGAAACCATGTATGTATTGCAATTTGAGGAAACCCCCCGATTATATGAAACGCCTTACGATGAAAATGATGTAACGCCATTTAAGCCGGTTTCCATTGAGACGGCTTTTGCCCTAACGCGCCTGCCCGGTGGTTTCCCACACGGACAGTACAGCGATACGGCGGCGGCGTTTTCCGCGAAGACGCAAACGCTGGATGGTTCGGGAGAAGAAGGATATGCCTATTATGGGTATCTTTACTTCGAGGATGGAACGCTCGGCGGTATTTGCTATGTTGAGGATGATATGGTATTCGAATTGTTTCAAAATACGGAAACTGTAACGAGAATACACCCAATCACAGGCGAAAGCCAAACGCGATAATCAATGTAGAAAACTTCGGAATTGCCTTCTGTTTTTCGATTGTATTTCATAGAAGAAAGTGTTATTCTTTATACGAAGTCAGTTTGAATTGCTTTGTATAATGGGGGGTATAATATGGGAATACGATGTACATTATTTGGTCATAAATGGAACGGGTGTACATGCCAAAGATGTGGTAAGACAGAGCATAAGCGGGAAGGGTGTACATGCGTAAATTGTGGAGACACAGTCGATACCAATCATCGTTTTGTTTCTGTACCGGACAGATGTGAAACTGTATGCTCTATTTGTGGAAAAGAGGGCAAAATACAGCACGACTGGGACGGCGGCCAATGCGTTAAATGCGGATACTCAAAAGAGAAATATGAGTTTTACATGGAGCAAATGTCCCTTATAGACGAGAGCTATTATTCAATAATAAAAGAAATAGTTGAGACCACCGGAAATTACACAGAAAACACTGCGCGTGAGGTTGGACAGGTTATCCGACAGACGTATCGGACCGTCGCGGAAAGATATGGACAGGAAGGTCTGGATGAGATGATGGAGATTATCCGCGCGGAGGCTGGCGAAGGCACACAGTATCTCGCAATGGTAGAGGATAATTGGACGTAATAAAACGGCTGTCCGGTATTGATTTGATAAAAATCAAAGAGGGCAGCCATTTTTTTAAGTGCGCCCGGCATGGGCGTCATTCAGGCGTCATTCAGCTGAAGGCTTTGCGGCTCTCGGCGTAAAGCGTATCGGAATACTCAGGCGGGCCGAAGAAGAACCCCACGGTGACCGGCTTCTCAGCGTAATTAGGGCAGTACTTGGCGACGAAGCGTTTCGCCGCGGGGACGGCTATCTCAGGATCGACGGGCGTCAGCGTGAACTCCTTCGGCGCGCAGTCCGGCTCGACGCCCAGGATGATCCGGCCGCCGTACTGCTCGTAAAGCATCTCTTTGTCGTTCATGGGCTGGCCGCTCCAGGCGTCGACTCCCGCCTCTATGTATGCCGGGACGAGTTTTTCGTTTTTACCGCAGGAATGCAGCTCAAAGAATACACCCCGGGAATGGCAGTAGTCCGCGACCTTTTTGATATACGGCACGATCATTTCACGAACCGTGGCTAGACTGAAGAACGGCGAACGCTGGCTTCCCCAATCGTCATGGAGGCTGAGGCAGTCGAGATGGTACGCGTCGATAAAATGATCCACCATCTTGATGTACACGTCCGCCAAGGCATCAAATAACTCATGGATGGCGTCCTTCTGATCCTCGTCGATGAGGGCGACCGCCGCCTTGTCGAAATCCATGAAAGAGATGAGCCGCTCAAAGAATCCTGTCAGGATCGTAACGACAATGAAATTATCGTTGTTGATAAAATCCGCGTTGGCTTTTTTGCTGCCCTCCCAATCCCAAGCGTCCACGTCGGGGAATCTGACCTTCTCCTTCCAGTCGTTCACATCCTCCAGGAGCGGGTTGCCGGGCTTCACCATCGAGCCTTGGGCGACAGGCACGTAAACCCATTCCACGCCGAACTTATCCACGCCGCCCACCTTCTCTTCATCCGAAAGGGGATTGGCTTCAAACACAAAGGCGCGGGCGACGTTGTCGGGGTCTATACGCGGGGTCATCATCGTTATATCCGACATCTGAGGCAGCCAGTGAGGCACTTCCCTCCTGTACACCATCTTGTAGTTCTCCTTCGGCGTCACGGGGGTGGCGTATTTTCGCATGATCCTTCCCATCATGCCGACGGTCTCTTTCGCGTTTTCGATTTCCGCGGGGTCAAAAGGTATCCTGGGCATATTATTCTCCTCCTATTTTAACGTAACGATGCTGATAGCAGTTATTCCGGAAGCTGTATGACCGTGCCGGTACGGCCCGCGACGCCGTCCCGGGCTTTGTCCAACAAAGTGATGAGGGCCCTGCGTCCGGGCTTCGACCTGGCGAATTCCACGGCGGCCTGTACTTTCGGCAGCATGGAGCCGGGGGCGAAATGACCTTCGGCGATGTACTTTTCGGCTTCTTCTGGGCTGAGTTCCGATAACCACTGCTGGTCGGGTTTGCCGAAGTTGACGGCGACCTTCTCCACGGCGGTGAGGATGATCAGATAGTCTGCGTCCAGGTCCTGGGCCATGCGGCAGCAGGCGAAATCCTTGTCGATGACCGCGGGGACGCCTTTGAGATGGTTGCCCTGGTGGATGACGGGTATGCCGCCTCCCCCGCAGGCGATGACGATATGGCCGTCGTTTACCATAGCGCCGATGGCGCCGATCTCGATGATTTCCTGGGGCCGGGGCGAAGCCACCACCCGGCGCCAACCCCGCCCGGCGTCTTCCATGATGCTGTCCCCCGCGGCTTCATAAGCGAGGGCTTCCTCATGGGACATGAAGTGGCCGATGGGCTTGGTGGGGTTTTTGAAAGCCGGGTCGTCGGGGTCCACGGCGATCTGGGTGACAAGGGTCGCGATTTCTTTGTGTATGCCCCGCTCCAGAAGTTCCTCCCGCAATGTGTTCTGCAGGTCGTAGCCGATATACCCCTGGCTCATGGCGCCGCAGACAGTGAGGGGGGTGGGTGGGTATTTCTCCGCGTCCTTCCCGGTAAGCTGGGACATCGCCAGGTTGATCATACCCACCTGGGGGCCGTTGCCGTGGGCGACGACCACCTGATGGCCCTCCTCGATGAGGTCGGCGATAGCCTTAGCCGTATTTTGCGCGGCAGCGTACTGTTCTTTGAGGGTGTTGCCCAAGGCGTTGCCGCCTAGGGCGATTACTATGCGTTTCGGCATTGTTCCGTCCTCCTGCGTCATTTATTATTGTCTTCGCTTCTGGCTACGCCCGCTGGAATTTATAATACTTTTCTCGGGAACGCGTTTTTTTCCAGAGCCGCCAGTACTTCCTGAGGGCTTTTGATTTTGCTGAGGAAGATCATCGCCGCGATGATGTACGGCTTGAAGCTGGCTTCCTTATACAGCGGTACGCGATAGCGGTCAAATACGCTCGCGGCTACCTCGCCTTCTTTACAGCTGACGCCGCTGATATCCGCCGGCAGGCAATGCATATACAGAGCCTTGCCGCCCCTGGTTGTCGCCATCAGTTCCTCGGTGCATTCCCAGTCCTTAAAGTTCGCGTTTTGGGCAAGCAGTTCTTTTTCCAGGGCTTTGATACCCGCGTCGTCCCCGTCGGCGTAGAGGTTCGTCCGCTTCTCCATGGCGGAGAAAGGCGCCCAGCTCTTGGGGTATACGATGTCCGCGTCTTTGAAGGCTTCCGCCATGCTGTTGGTTTTCTTGAAGCTGCCTCCGCTTTCTTTCGCGTTTTTCGCCGCTACGTCCTCGACGTCCTTCATGATCTCGTAACCTTCGGGATGAGCCAGGACCACGTCCATACCCATGCGGGTCATGAGGCCGGCTATGCCCTGGGGCACGGACAGAGGTTTGCCGTATGAGGGGGAATACGCCCAGGACATGGCGATCTTCTTGCCTTTCAGGTTCTCCGCCCCGCCGAAATGATGGATGATATGGGCCATATCCGCCATACTCTGCGTGGGATGGTCGATATCGCATTGGAGGTTTACCAGGGTGGGGCGTTGCTCCAGCACACCGTCCTTGTTGCCCTCGGCCACCGCGTCCATGAACTCGTGCATATACGCGTTGCCTTTGCCGATGTACATGTCGTCCCGGATGCCGATGACGTCGGCCATGAAGGAGACCATGTTTGCCGTCTCCCGGACGGTCTCGCCGTGGGATACCTGGGATTTGCCTTCATCCAGATCCTGGACTTCCAAGCCGAGAAGGTTACAGGCGGAGGCGAAGCTGAAACGGGTGCGGGTGGAGTTGTCCCGAAAGAGGGATATGCCCAGGCCGCTGTCAAAGACGCGTGTGGATATATTGTTTTCCCGGAGATGGCGAAGGGCGTCGGCTACGGTAAACACGGCGTCCAACTCGTCCCGGGTCTTTTCCCAGGTGAGGAAAAAGTCATTGTTATACATTTTGTCATACTTCAACGCGGCCAGTTTGTCTACAAATTGCTTCACATTACTCATATTAGCGCTCCTTTTCTGACTTGTCTTTTTCGTTTCCGGCTATGATATATACATCGCGGGCAGGGCGGCGTAGACGGCGGCGCATACCACCAGATCCGCTTTCCAGGTCTTTTCGTTGGGGGCGTGGGCCTGAGCCTCTGCGCCGGGGCCAAAGCCGATGCAGGGGATACCGTTCCGGCCCATAATGGAAACGCCGTTTGTAGAAAAGGTCCATTTATCCACCAGCGGACGGACCTTCCGCGCCGCTTCCGTCTCGGGGCTGCCGATGCGGGCCTCGCCGTAAAGGCTTGTATAGGCTTTTCGCAGGGCCTTTGTCACCGCGTGGTCCTCGGGGATGACCCAGGTGGGGAAATAGCACTCGATGGGATAGACGCAGCCTGTCCATGAAGGGCGGTCATATTCGTACATGCTGACTTTGACGTCGTCGCCATACTTCTTCGCCGCCGGCAGATTGCGTATCTCCTCGAGACAGCTCTCCCAAGTCTCGCCGGCGGTCATACGGCGGTCAAGGGATACGGCGCAGGAGTCTGCTACGGCGCAGCGTGAGGGGCTGGTGAAAAAAATCTCCGAAGTAGTGACCGTTCCCCGGCCCAGAAAATTAGCTTCTCTCCACTGCGGGTTATATTTCTCATCAAGCATTTTGACTAAACCCTTGACCGCGTTGCTGTCTGCGGCGTCGTTTTCATTCAGGGCCCGGACGTCCTGGAGGATATCCGCCATTTTGTAAATCGCGTTGTCGCCCCGTTCGGGAGCGGAACCGTGGCAGGATATGCCTTTTACGTCGATGCGTATCTCCATACGCCCGCGCTGGCCGCGGTAAATACCGCCGTCGGTAGGCTCGGTGGAGACAACGAATTCCGGCCGGATTTTGCTCTCATTGATGATATACTGCCAGCACAGGCCGTCGCAGTCCTCTTCCTGGACGGTACCGGTGACCAGCGCCGTATATTTTTCGTTCAACAAGCCCAGGTCTTTCATGATCTTCGCGCCATAAACGGCTGAAACGATGCCGCCGAGCTGGTCGGACATGCCCCTGCCGCCGATCTCGCTGTCGCTCTCGAAGCCCTCGTAAGGGTCAAAGGTCCAGTTGCCGGCTTTGCCGATGCCCACCGTGTCGATATGGGCGTCGTAGGCGATCAGTTTCTCGCCGGAGCCCATGTAACCCAGCACATTGCCCTGCCCGTCCACTTCCACTTTGTCAAAGCCCAGATCCTTCATCTCTTTCTCGATGCGGCGGACATGGCCTTCCTCGCCGGCGCTTTCCCCGGGGATCGCAACCAGTTCCCGAAGGAATTTCGTCATTTGCGGTTCATAGTTCTTCGCAGCAGCCTTGATTTTTTCAACGTCCATCCTATCAACCTCCGCTATTTTTCTTTATGCACAGTAGCCTTTGATTATCGTTATCTGTATTCGGGTACCGGCGCCACGCCGTCCCAGACGATGCGGCGGAAATAGTTCGGGTCCGTATTGCCCTCGGTGGAAAAAGTGAGGATAACTGAACTTTTATCCAGGTCAAGGGCTTTGCGCAGGTCCTTGTATTCGTCATACTCCATAATGGCGGCGATGGCGCCCATGTTGACGGCGCCGGACTCGCCTGAGATGACGGTCGGGTCGCCGCGCAGGGGCACGCCGAGCATCCGCATCCCCCTCGCCGCGATCCAGTCGGGGCAGGATAGGAAGCAGAAGCTGTGATTCTTCAACAAGTCCCAAGCGACGATGTTAGGCGAACCGCAGGCCAGACCGGCCATGATGGTCTGGATATCCCCTTCCACGACGCGGTATTCGCCGTCCCCGGCGACAGCGCCCCGATAGATGCAGTCAGCCGCGGAAGCCTCCAGGACGATGACCTTTGGCGGGTCGCCGAGGAAACGGTTGGCGAAGTAGCCCTGGATCGCGCCGGCCAGCGAACCGACGCCGGCCTGGACGAAGATATGGCTGGGTTTCTCCACCCCGGCGAGCTGCAGCTGCAGATCCGCTTCGAGAGCCATCGTGCCGTATCCCTGCATGATCCAGGCGGGGATCTCCGTATAGCCCTCCCAGGCGGTGTCCTGGATCACCACGCTGTTTGGCGTTTTCGCCGAGGCGTCGGCTGCCATACGGACGCAGTCGTCATAATTGCCTTCCTCGATGGTAGCCGTGGCGCCCTCGTTGAGTATGGCCTGCAGCCTTGGCTGCGTAGAGCCTTTCGGCATATAGACGACGGCCTTCTGCCCAAGCCGGTTGGCCGCCCAAGCCACGCCCCGGCCGTGGTTGCCGTCGGTAGCGGTGAAGAATGTGAACTGGCCCAGTTCTTCTTTTAACGCCGGCGACGTAAGATCCTCGTAAGTCATCGCCTCGCGTCCGGTCTTCTGGGCGATAAAACGGCTGATCGCGTAAGAGCCGCCCAGGACTTTAAAAGCGTTAAGGCCGAAGCGAAAAGCCTCGTTTTTGATGAAGAGGTCTTTCAGGCCAAGGTAGGACGCCATATTGGAAAGATGGGCCAGCGGCGTCGGCTCATAGCCCGGTATGGTACTGTGAAAAGCCTGGGCTTTCCTGACCTGGGCCACATTCATCAGGCCCAGGTGCCTGTCCCAGGTCTTCGGCAAATGGTTTAATTCCCAATTAATTACTTCCATAAAGAACACCCCGTTTACGCCACGCTGCGCCAAAACCAAAGCAAGTGCAGCCTTAGCTGTATATTTAGGTACTATAAATCATACCATAAATATTGATTATTTGCGTGGCTTTTTTTCAACAAAAAGTGATGATATAATTAATCATATGTTTGGTGAAAAAGAGGTGTTTATATGAGTTTACTGATGGGAAACGGCAAAGTCGTCACCAGAGACGGGGAACTGCCGTATCTGGCGGACGGCGGCCTGTATATCGACGACGGTGTAGTGAAGGAGGTCGGGACGACCGCCGCGCTGCGGGACAAACACCCCGGGGCGGATTGGCTGGACGCGAAGGGCCGGGTCATCATGCCCGGGCTGATCAATACCCATCACCATATCTACAGCGCGTTCGCCAGGGGTTTGTCCATCAAGGGGCATAATCCGAAAACATTCAATGATATACTGGAGGGCATGTGGTGGAAAATCGACCGGCTGCTGACTCTGGAGGACTGCCGGTACAGCGCTTATGTCACGTACCTGAACTGTATACGCAACGGCGTGACGACGATATTTGACCATCACGCCAGTTATGGCGCCATCGGCGGCAGCTTATCCGCCATCGCCGGGGTGGCGAAGGAGCTTGGGGTACGGACCTGCCTCTGCTACGAAGTATCCGACAGGGACGGCAAGGCGAAAATGGAAGAAGCCGTGGCGGAGAACGCGGGTTTTATCAAATCCTGCGCCGGAGACGGCAGCGACATGCTGTACGGCATGATGGGCCTTCACGCGGCATTTACGCTATCGGACGAGACATTACGTCTCTGCGCCGAAAACAAAGGGGACGCCGGTTATCATATCCATGTGGCGGAAGCGTGGTCCGACGTCCAGGATTCGATGGCAAAATATGGAAAACGAGTCGTCCTCCGCCTGCAAGACCTTGGCATATTAGGGCCGAAGACACTGGCGGTCCACTGCGTCCATATCGACCGTAAGGAGATGAAGCTGCTGAAGGAGACGGACACGATGGTAGTCCACAATCCCGAGTCCAATATGGGCAACGCGGTAGGCTGCGAACCTATGCTGCCGATATTCAATGAAGGGATACTGCTGGGCTTGGGGACGGACGGTTATACCAGCGATATGATCGAGTCTTATAAAGTAGCGAATATCCTGCATAAGCATAACATGGGCGATCCTAACGCGGCGTGGGGGGAGGCGCCCGCCATGTTGTTTGAAAACAACGCGAAAATCGCTAACCGCTACTTCAGGACGCCTCTTGGTATACTAAAGGAAGGGGCGGCGGCGGACGTGATCGTATGCGACTACGATCCAATGACGCCCATGGACGGAGGCAACGTCAATTCCCACATCCTCTTTGGGATGAACGGGTTAAGCGTCACGGATACGGTCGTCGGCGGCAAAATCCTCATGCGGGAGCGGGAAATCACAGGCGTCGACGAAGGGGCGGTCATGGCGGAATCCCGCCGGCTGGCGGCGGAGCTGTGGCAAAAGATTAACGGTTGAACAAAAGAGACGACAAGCGACATAGAGGTTTTGTTTCCGGCAAGGCAAACGAGGACAGACGCGAAGGAGCGAAAGCATGAGCGATATAATGAGGCCGATGCCGTTCGGCAAACTGATGGATTGGATACTCGGCGAAAGGGCGGATCATCATCAGGTATTCGGGGTAGGCAGGCCGTTTATCAAAAAACAGGACGGCAGGTTTCTCCCTTTATTTCACGAAAAACTGGAAGCGCCTTTTGGCCCCGCGGCCGGGCCGCACACGCAATTGTCCCAAAACATCATCGCTTCCTACTACGGGGGAAGCCGCTTCTTTGAGCTCAAGACGGTACAGATATTAGACGGGGAGGATCTGCCCGTGTCCAAGCCCTGTATAGACGCCGCCGACGAGTGTTACAACTGCGAATGGTCCACGGAGCTCCGCGTGCCCCAGGCTTTCGACGAGTATGTCCGCGCCTGGTACGCCCTGAAGCTGGCGGCGAAGGAGTTCGGGCTGGGCGACCCTTCCGGTTTTATGTTCAATATGAGCGTAGGTTACGATCTGGCGGGCATACAGTCCCCGAAGATAGACGCTTTCATCGAGGGGCTGAAGGACGCCTCCGACAGACCTGTCTGGAGGGAGTGCCGGGATTGGGCGCTGAGCAATCTGAACCGTTTCGCCAATATTGACGAGGCTTACGTGGACGGGATATCGCCCCATGTCTGCTCATCCATCACCCTATCCACCCTTCACGGCTGCCCGCCCCAGGAGATAGAGCGGATCGCGGCTTACCTGATTACGGAGAAGAAGCTGAATACCTTCGTGAAGTGCAACCCCACCATGCTGGGTTACGATACAGCCAGAAGCCTGCTCGACAGCCTGGGTTTCGATTACGTGGAGTTTGACGACCATCATTTCAAAGGCGACCTGCAATTCGTGGACGCCGTGCCTATGTTCGGGCGGCTGCGGGCGCTGGCGGCCGGCGAGGGGCTGGCCTTTGGTTTGAAGCTGAGCAATACCTGCCCTGTGGATAACCGGGGAGACGCTTTGCCGGGGGACGAGATGTATATGTCGGGCAAGGCCTTGTATCCCCTGACGGTGACGCTGGCGGCGAAGCTGTCCCGGGCTTTCGGGGGGGAGATGAGGATATCCTTCAGCGGCGGCGCTGATTACCTTAATATCCGGGAGCTTTATGAAGCCGGTATCTGGCCCGTCACCCTGGCGACGACCTTGCTGAAGCCGGGGGGTTATCAGCGGCTCACCCAGATCGCTGAGGCGCTGGAGGCCTGCGGCTATAAAGAATTTACGGGGGTCGATGTGGACGCCCTGGAGCGGATCGCCGCCGGGCTGACCGACGAGACGCGAAATCATAAGCCGGTCAAGCCCCTGCCGTCTCGGAAGGTTGACCCCGGCAAAGCGCCCTTATTCGACTGCTTCACCGCCCCTTGCCAGGGGGGCTGCCCTATCGGGCAGGATATACCGACTTACCTTGCGTTGACGGCTCAGGGCCGGTATCTGGAAGCCCTGGAAGTGATCGCGGAGAAAAACCCGCTGCCGTTTATCACCGGGACCATTTGCAGCCACCGCTGCATGGATAAGTGTACCCGGAACTTCTACGAGGAGCCGGTGTATATCCGCGGGGCAAAGCTAGCCGCGGCGGAAGGCGCTTTCGGCGAGCTGTTGAAGAAGACGTCGCGGGGCGGAGTGTCGCAAGCTGAGGCGCGACAGGGGGCCCAGGGAAGCGCAGCGCGGGACAAAGCCGCCGTCATAGGCGGAGGCCCGGCGGGCCTGGCGGCGGCGTATTTCCTCGCGAGGGGCGGAGTCCCGGTAACGGTGTTTGAGAAAGAAAGCAGGGCGGGCGGTATCGTCCGCCAGGTGATACCGGATTTCCGCATCGGCGACGAAGCTATCGACAACGATATAGCGCTGGTAAAGGCGATGGGCGCTGAGATCCGCACCAACGCAGCAGTCGCGTCCTTGCGGGAGCTGAGGGGACAAGGCTTTGGGCCCGTCGTCCTCGCCATCGGCGCCTGGCGGCCGGGCAGGCTGGAGCTGGAGCAAGGGGAAAGCCTCAACGTGATCGAATTTCTGAAACAATATAAAGAAGACAAAGCCGTCCTTAAGCTGGGCGGAAACGTCGCGGTCATCGGCGGCGGCAACACCGCCATGGACGCGGCCAGAGCGGCGAAAAGGACGCCGGGGGTGGAGCATGTATATCTGGTCTACCGCCGCGACCGCCGAAATATGCCCGCGGACGAGGAAGAACTGGCCCTGGCAC